>Ga0114899_1000017_pt1 | contig 237950 bp, 245 predicted proteins | sample MalvireepMed_215_FD_83497 | JGI IMG/M metagenome (GOLD analysis project Ga0114899, IMG submission 83497) | Marine viral communities from the Global Malaspina Expedition - Malaspina viral metaG DeepMed_215 | ecosystem: Environmental > Aquatic > Marine > Oceanic | place: Mediterranean Sea...
AATGGTTATGCCGGGCGACAACGTTCAGATGACCGCAACCCTCATTGCACCGATCGCAATGGACGAAGGTCTGCGTTTCGCAATCCGTGAAGGCGGTCGTACCGTCGGCGCGGGCGTTGTTGCCAAGATCATCGAATAATTTTTCTCTTGATCTTTGTGAAGCGGGCGGCTATTTAAGCCGCCCGCAACACTTTTGCGGCAATCGTCAACTCCAGTTGAGGGGCCGGTGTCCTTTTGAGGGCTCCGGTACATAATTACATGGATAGTCAGAACATTCGCATTCGCCTCAAGGCGTTTGACCATCGCGTGCTGGATCAGTCCACGCGTGAGATCGTCAATACGGCGAAGCGCACTGGCGCAGAGGTCCGCGGCCCGATTCCGCTGCCGACCCGCATTGAAAAGTACACTGTTCTGCGGTCTCCGCACGTGAACAAAAAATCACGCGAACAGCTCGAAATCCGTACGCACAAGCGTCTTCTCGACATTGTCGACCCGACCCCGCAAACCGTCGATGCTCTTATGAAGCTCGACCTTGCGTCCGGTGTCGATGTCGAGATCAAACTTTAATCGGGAGTAAGCCGCAATGCGTAGTGGACTTATTACCCAGAAGGTCGGTATGACCCGTATCTTTAACGATGACGGTTCCCACCTTCCTGTAACCGTTCTGAAGGTCGAAGATCTTCAGGTCGTCGCCAACCGTACCAACGACACCGACGGCTACGTCGCTGTTCAGCTTGGTTATGGCAAAGCGAAAGTGAAAAACGTATCCAAGCCGATGCGTGGCCACTTCGCCAAAGCCAAGGTTGAGCCGAAAGCCAAACTTGCTGAATTCCGCGTTAGCGAAGACGGCCTGATTGAAGTTGGTGCAGAACTTGCTGCAACCCACTTCGTTGAAGGCCAGTACGTTGACGTAATCGGCACGTCCATCGGTAAAGGTTTTGCCGGTGCGATGAAGCGTCATAACTTCGGTGGTCTGCGTGCGTCGCACGGTGTGTCGATTTCGCACCGTTCGCATGGTTCCACTGGTCAGTGCCAGGACCCGGGCCGCGTCTTCAAAGGTAAGAAGATGGCTGGTCACCTTGGTGCCGCACGTGTGACTGTTCAGTCCCTTAAAGTCGTGTCTTCGGATGCCGACAAAGGTCTGATCCTGATCCACGGTGCAGTCCCTGGTCACAAGGGTGCCTACGTCCTTGTTAAGGACTCTGTGAAGCGTGCTGCACCGGAAGGTCTTCCGTTCCCGGCTGCGCTCAAGGGTGCTGCCCCGGCTGCTGAAGAAGCTGTCGCCGAGGATAAGGAATAAGCATCATGAAGCTCGACATTCTCAAACTTGACGCTTCCAAGTCCGGTAAGATTGATCTTGCAGAAGACATCTTTGGCCTGGAAGTACGTCGCGACGTCCTGCACCGTATGGTGAACTGGCAGCTGGCAAAACGCCGTGCCGGTACCCACAAGGTAAAGGAAAAGTCGGAAGTTTCCGCAACCACGAAAAAATTCGTGCGTCAGAAGGGTAGTGGCGGTGCACGTCACGGTTCCCGTAAAGCCGCACAGTTCCGTGGTGGTGGTACCGTGCACGGTCCGCGCGTTCGCGACCACGCACACGATCTGACCAAGAAGTTCCGTAAACTCGCGCTGAAAACCGCTCTGTCGGCCAAGGCAAAAGACGGTAAGCTTATCGTTCTTGATAATGCGGAATTCTCGGACGCCAAAACCAAGAATCTGGTCGCAGTTTTCAATAAGCTCGGCTGGAAGTCTGCACTGATCATCGACGGTGCGCAGGTCAATGAGGGTTTTGCACGCGCAGCGCGCAACATCCCGCAGGTTGATGTGCTTCCGCAGATTGGTGCTAACGTCTATGACATCCTGCGCCGTGACACCCTGGTGCTGACCAAGGGTGCGGTCGAAGCGTTGGAGGCACGTCTCAAATGACGATCATCAGCAAAGAGCGGATGTACGAAGTCATCCGCGCCCCGCATATCACTGAAAAGTCGACGTTGATTTCTGAACACAACGCTGTTGCGTTCAAAGTCGCGATCGACGCCACCAAGCCGGAGATCAAGGCTGCTGTGGAAGGTCTGTTCGGGGTGAAGGTCAAGACGGTCAATACCTCTGTGGTAAAAGGAAAAACCAAGCGTTTTCGCGGTATTTCCGGTCGTCGGAGTGATTTCAAGAAAGCGATGGTTACCCTCGAAGAGGGCCAGTCCATCGATGTGACTACGGGAATCTAAGACAATGGCTTTGAAGAAGTTTAAACCAACCTCTCCTGGTCGCCGTCAGCTGGTTCTCGTGGATCGTTCCGATCTCCACAAGGGCAAGCCGATCAAAGCGTTGACCGAAGGTCTTCGCAAGAAAGGTGGCCGTAACAACACTGGTCGTATCACCGCCCGCCGTATTGGTGGTGGTCACAAACGTCGTTACCGTATGATTGACTTCAAACGTACCAAGTTTGATGTCGTCGGTACCGTCGAGCGTTTGGAATATGATCCGAACCGTACCGCGTTTATCGCACTGGTTCGTTATTCTGACGACGAATTGGCCTACATCCTCGCACCGCAGCGTCTTGCTGTTGGCGACAACGTTGTTGCCGCTGACCGCGTAGACATTAAGCCGGGTAACGCCGCACCGCTGAAGAACATTCCGGTCGGTACCATTGTCCATAACGTCGAACTGAAAGCCGGTAAAGGTGGCCAGGTCGCACGTTCAGCAGGCTCGTATGTACAGCTTGTTGGTAAGGACCAAGGTTACGCCCAGCTTAAGCTGTCCTCCGGTGAGGTACGTTTGGTTCGTGGTGAATGCATGGCTACCATCGGTGCCGTGTCCAACCCGGACCATCAGAACGCAAACCTTGGTAAAGCCGGCCGTAATCGCTGGCTTGGCAAGCGTCCTTCGGTTCGTGGCGTTGCCATGAACCCGATCGATCACCCGCATGGTGGTGGTGAAGGTCGTACATCGGGTGGTCGTCATCCGGTTACGCCGTGGGGCAAGCCTACCAAGGGCAAACGTACCCGCTCGAACAAAAAGACCGACGCGCTCATCATGCGCCGTCGTCACAAGAGCTAACGGAGGAGGCTAGACTATGGCGCGTTCCGTTTGGAAGGGTCCGTTTGTTGACGGATACCTTCTTAAGAAAGCCGATACTGTCCGTGCCTCAGGCCGGAATGAGGTAATTAAGACCTGGTCGCGGCGCTCGACGATTTTGCCGCAATTCGTAGGCCTCACCTTTGGGGTTTACAATGGCCAGAAATTCCTGCCGGTGCTGGTGACCGAAGACATGATTGGTCACAAGTTCGGTGAATTCTCGCCGACCCGTACCTACTATGGTCACGCGGCCGACAAAAAGGCGAAGAGGAAGTAACGATGGGTAAGAAAGCTGACATCCGTCGGCTGGCGGATAACGAGGCTGCGGCTTCGCTCCGGGCAGTACGCATTTCCCCGCGTAAGCTCAACCTCGTCGCCGAGTCGATTCGTGGAATGAAGGCAGAAGCTGCTTTGGCAGAGCTGACCTTCTCCAATAAACGCATTTCGCAGGACGTCAAAAAGCTGCTGGAATCGGCAATTGCTAATGCCGAAAACAACCATCAGCTCGATGTCGACCGTCTCTACGTTAAAGAGGCATCTGTTGGTAAGGCCTTCGTAATGAAGCGCTGGCGCGCCCGTGCACGCGGTCGTGTTGGTAAACTTCTGAAGCCGTTCTCCAACATGCGCATCGTAGTTTGCGAACGTGAGGAGGCCGAGTAATGGGTCAGAAAATCAATCCGATCGGTCTGCGCGTTGGCATTAACCGTACCTGGGATTCCCGCTGGTACGCCAACAAGTCCGATTTCGCTGGTCTTCTTCACGAAGATCTCGCGATCCGCAATTTCATCTTCAACCGTCTGAAACAGGCGGGTGTTTCGAAGGTGATTATCGAACGTCCGGCGAAGAAAGCCCGCATCTCGATCCACACCGCTCGTCCGGGCGTTGTGATCGGGAAGAAAGGCCAGGACATCGAGAAGCTCAAGAACGATCTGCAGAAACTGGCGAATGCCGAAGTGCAGGTTAACATCATCGAGATCCGCAAGCCGGAACTTGATGCCAAGCTGGTCGCTGACAACATCGCCCAGCAGCTTGAGCGCCGTGTTTCGTTCCGTCGCGCTATGAAGCGCTCGGTTCAGAACGCAATGCGTCTCGGTGCCGGTGGCATTCGTATCAATGCTGCTGGTCGTCTTGGTGGTGCTGAAATCGCTCGTACCGAATGGTACCGTGAAGGTCGCGTTCCGCTGCACACTCTGCGTGCGGACGTTGATTATGGCACTTCGGAAGCACACACCACCTATGGTGTTTGCGGTCTGAAGGTCTGGATCTTCAAGGGCGAAATCATGGCTCACGATCCGTTGGCTTCCGAGCGTAAAGCGCTCGAGTCGACCGGTTCAGGCCGTAAGTAAGGAGATCCAGATATGCTTTCTCCGAAACGTACAAAGTTCCGTAAAGCCCACAAAGGCCGCCTTAAAGGTGAGGCCAAGGGTGGCACGGACCTTAATTTCGGCGCTTATGGCTTGAAAGCCATGGAGCCTGAGCGTATAACGGCGCGTCAGATCGAAGCGGCTCGCCGTGCGATCACCCGCCACATCCGCCGTCAAGGTCGTGTGTGGATTCGCGTTTTCCCGGATCTCCCGGTCTCGCAGAAGCCTGCCGAAGTCCGTCAGGGTAAAGGTAAAGGCTCGCCTGAATATTGGGCGGCACGCGTTAAACCGGGTCGGATCATGTTTGAACTCGACGGTGTTCCGTTGGATCTTGCACGCCGTGCTTTCGAGCTGGCGTCGGCAAAACTGCCGATCAAGACCAAGTTTGTCACCCGTCTTGGTGAAGGGGAGTAATTAGTGATGAAAATTGCTGATCTCCGCGCGAAAAGCGCTGACGAACTGAAGCAGCTGCTTCTGGACCTGCGTAAAGAATCGTTCAACATGCGATTCCAGCAGGCTTCCGGGCAGTTCGAGAACACTGCGCGGGTCCGCCAGGTCCGTCGTGATATTGCCCGCATTAAAACCCTTCTCGGTAACGAGAAGGGTGCTACCGCGGCCTAACTGGACACGCAGAGGAGTAAACACACATGCCGAGGCGTGTATTGCAGGGGACAGTCGTTTCGACCAAAAACGACAAGACCGTGGTGGTCCGAGTGGAGCGCCAGGTCATGCACCCGCTGTATAAAAAGTACGTGCGTAAGTCGAAGAAATTCCACGCGCACGATGAAGAGAACCGCTTCAAAACGGGTGACGTTGTTCGCATTCGCGAATGCAAACCGATCTCGAAGTTGAAGTCTTGGGAAGTAGTGGACGAGGAGTGAGTCCTCAGCCCAATCATAGTCAAGGGGTAAACCCATGATCCAGATGCAGTCCAATCTGGACGTCGCCGACAACAGCGGCGCTCGCCGCGTCCAGTGCATCAAGGTGCTGGGCGGCTCGAAGCGCAAAACCGCTCACGTTGGTGATGTTATCGTGGTTTCCGTCAAGGAAGCCATTCCGCGCGGTCGCGTAAAGAAGGGTGCAGTTCACAAAGCTGTCATCGTTCGCACCGCAAAGGAAATTCGTCGTGCCGATGGCTCGGCGATCCGCTTTGACCGTAACGCTGCCGTTCTCATTAATGCGAACGGCGAGCCGATCGGCACGCGTATTTTTGGCCCGGTAACCCGTGAACTTCGTTCGAAAGGTTACATGAAGATCATTTCGCTCGCTCCGGAGGTGCTGTAATGGCTGCCAAGATTAAAAAGGGCGATCGCGTCGTTGTTCTGACGGGTAAAGACAAAGGGAAAACCGGCGAAGTTCTCGCCGCTTTCCCGACCGAGAACAAAGTTCTGGTTTCGGGCATTAACCTGGTGAAACGTCACCAGCGCCCGACCGGTGCTGATGCTGGTGGCATCGTCGAAAAGGAAGCAAAGATTGCTGTTTCCAACGTCGCGATTGTTGACCCGAAAGAAAACAAGCCGACCCGCGTCGGTTTCAAGACCCTCGATGATGGTCGCAAGGTTCGCGTAGCGAAGCTCAGCGGCGAAGTCATCGACAACTGAGGGACGGAAAAATGACGCGCCTGCGCGAACATTACAAAGAAGTGGTGCGTGACGCACTCCAGAAGGAGTTCTCCTACGAGAACACCATGGAGATTCCGCGCCTCGAAAAAATCGTGATCAACATGGGTGTCGGTGACGCCACCCAGGATCGTAAGAAGCTGGAAGGTGCTGCTGCGGATCTCGCTGCCATCACCGGTCAGAAGCCTGTCTTCACCAAAGCGAAAAAGTCGGTTGCGGCTTTCAAGCTGCGTGAAGGTATGAACATCGGTTGTAAAGTGACCCTGCGTCGCGACCGTATGTTTGAGTTCCTGGACCGCCTGGTCTCCATCGCGCTTCCGCGCGTACGTGACTTCCGCGGCCTGAACAAAAAATCTTTCGATGGTCGTGGCAACTTCGCCATGGGCTTGAAAGAACAGTTCGTCTTTCCTGAGGTAGAGTACGACAAAGTCGACTCTGTTCGCGGGATGGATATCATCATTTGTACCACGGCTAAGTCCGACGATGAAGCTCTTGCCCTTCTTAAGGGTTTTGATCTTCCGTTCGGAAACTAACGGAGGTTGGCCCATGGCCAAGAAAAGCGCTGTAGAGCGTGAACTCAAACGTGAACGCCTGGCAAAGAAATATGCTGCCAAGCGTGCCGCCCTTAAAGCGGTTATCGCAAATCGCGAGACGACCCCTGAGGATCGTATCGTTGCTGTGATGAAACTCGCCCAGCTGCCGCGTAACTCGGCCCGTATCCGTCAGCGTATTCGCTGCCAGGTATCCGGTCGTCCGCGTGGTGTCTATCGCAAATTCCGCCTGTCCCGTATCGCCCTTCGTGAACTTGCTTCGCGTGGTCAGATTCCGGGCATGGTGAAGTCGAGCTGGTAAGGAGGACATCACATGTCGATGACTGATCCAGTCGGTGATATGCTCACGCGTATCCGCAACGGCCAGCGCGTTGGTAAATCCAGCGTCGTTTCGCCGGCTTCGAAACTGCGTACCGGTGTGCTGGATGTTCTCCAGCGCGAAGGTTATATCCGCGGTTACAACATTAATGAAATTCGCAAGGGCGTCAGCGAAATCACCATCGAACTCAAATACTTTGAAGGCGATGCAGTGATTAAGCAGATCGACCGCGTCTCGACCCCGGGTCGTCGTGTATACTCGAAGATCAAAGATCTTCCGAAGGTATATAACGGTCTGGGCATCGCAGTCCTGTCCACTCCACGAGGAGTTCTTTCGGATCAGGAGGCTCGCGAGCAGAATGTCGGCGGCGAAATCCTCTGCAAGGTATTCTAAGGAGGGCCAACGATGTCGCGAGTAGGAAAAAATCCGGTGGTCGTGCCTAACGGCGTTACCATCAACTTGACCGAACAGCAGATCAGTGCAAAAGGCAAGCTCGGTGAGCTTAACCTTCCGCTGAACAGTGCTGACATTTCCGTCACCCAGGAAGATAACCAGATCTGGGTGAAACCGAAAAACGATAGCAAGCGCGCGCGTGCCCTTTGGGGTACCACCCGTGCCAACATCGCGAACCTCGTTACCGGGGTCTCGGAAGGTTTCACCAAGAAGCTGGAAATCACCGGTGTTGGTTACCGTGCACAGGTTCAGGGCAAAAAACTTGTTCTGCAGCTTGGCTTCTCACACGACGTAGAAATGGAGATCCCTGAGGGTCTTAACGTCGTCGCTGAAAAGCCGACCCTCGTCGCCATTTCTGGCGCAGATAAACAAGTCGTCGGTCAGTTCGCTGCAAATGCACGCGGCTGGCGCGGTCCGGAGCCTTACAAAGGCAAGGGTGTCCGCTACGAAGGCGAGTATATCTTGCGCAAAGAAGGCAAGAAGAAGTAAGGACAGGCACGATGAAAAACGTGAGAAGCCTTTTCGAACGCCGCAAGCGTCGCGTTCGTTTTGCGATCCGCCAAAAAGCGGCCGGTCGCCCGCGCCTCAGCGTGCACCGTTCGAACGCCCACATCTATGCTCAGATCATCGACGACGTCAAAGGCACCACCCTGGTGGCTGCTTCGACGATGGAGAAAGATCTGAAGGCGAAAGGCAGCAATGCCGACGCCGCTGCTCTGGTCGGCAAGGCAATTGCCGAGCGCGCAGTCAAAGCTGGTGTGAAAACGGTCGTTTTCGATCGTGGCGGGTATCTGTTCCATGGCCGGGTGAAAGCTCTGGCCGATGCCGCCCGTGAGGGCGGTCTGGACTTCTAAGGAGCACGACCATGGCACGTAACCAGAATCAACAGCAGCAGGCGCCGAAAGCCCGTGAAGAAAACGAACTCGTCGACAAGCTGGTTGGTATCAACCGCGTCGCGAAAGTCGTTAAGGGCGGCCGTCGCTTTGCTTTCTCCGCAATGGTAGTTGTCGGTGACCAGCGCGGTCGCGTCGGATACGGCACGGGTAAAGCCCGTGAAGTTCCGGAAGCGATCCGTAAGGCAACCGAAGCTGCTAAACGTAACATGATCCGCGTTCCGCTGCGTGAAGGCCGTACCCTTCACCATGATACGCAGGGCCACTTCGGTGCAGGCAAGGTTGTCCTTCGCTCCGCACCGGCTGGTACCGGTATCATCGCAGGCGGTGCGATGCGTGCGGTTTTCGAAACCATGGGCGTTCAGGACGTTGTGTCCAAATGCACCGGTTCGAACAACCCGCACAACGTGATCCGCGCAACCCTTGACGCTCTGGTCAACGGTGCTTCTCCGCGTCAGGTCGCTGCTAAGCGTGGCCTGAAAGTCGGTGACGTCGTTGCCCGTCGCGATAGCGGTTCGGCTGCTGCCGCCGTTCTCGAAAAGGAGTAATTCGATATGGCTGCTAAGAAAAAAGCGACCGTACGCGTTACCCAGACGGGTTCGCCGATCGGACGTCCGGCTGATCAGCGCCAGACCCTCGTTGGTCTTGGCCTGAACAAACTGCACCGGACTCGTGAGCTGGAAGATACTCCGGCTGTTCGCGGTATGATCGCAAAGGTCAAGCACCTCGTCCGTGTGGACGAGGCTTGATTGACCCCAGATCGAAAAGGTGTTGAACGATGAAACTCAACGAACTCGCCGATAACCCGGGTGCCCGCAAGGCGCGCACCCGCGTCGGTCGCGGCATCGGTTCGGGCAAAGGCAAAACTTCTGGCGCAGGTCAGAAGGGTCAGAAGTCCCGTTCGGGTGTAGCCATTAATGGCTTCGAAGGTGGGCAGATGCCTATCTATCGCCGTCTTCCGAAACGCGGCTTCAAAAACCCGTTCAAGAAACAGTTCGGCGTTGTGAACCTTGGTACCCTTCAGACTGCCGTTGATAACGGTGTTCTTGAAGAAGGTGCAAATGTCACCGTCGCTGTTCTGGCGGAAAAAGGACTGGCCCGTCCGCAGAAAGACGGTCTGCGTCTTCTCGCAAAAGGCGAACTGAAAGCGAAACTGAACATCGAAATCTCCGGTGCTTCCAAAGCAGCTGTTGAAGCTGTTGAGAAAGCCGGCGGTTCGGTAAAGGTTCTTGCTCCGGTCGCTGCTGCAGAAACCGCAGAATAAGCCTAAATTGACTTCGCGAGGGTCCGGTTCCAGCACACGGGACCGGACCCTCCAGTTTATGTGTATTGGGAGATGAGTGCATGGCATCGGCCGCCGAGCAGCTTGCCGCGAACCTGAATTGGTCCGCTTTTTCAAAGTCGACCGAGCTTAAAAAGCGTATCTGGTTCACTTTGGGCGCGCTTATTGTTTACCGTCTTGGAACCTATATTCCGGTTCCTGGTGTTGACCCGTCCATTCTTGCTGACATTTTCCGTCAGAATGCGGGCGGCGTTCTGGGCATGTTTGACATGTTCGCCGGTGGTGCGCTGGGTCGTATGACGATCTTTGCGCTGAATATCATGCCGTACATCTCGGCCTCGATTATTATTCAGTTGATGACAACTGTTTCGCCAACCCTTGAGCAACTCAAGAAAGAAGGCGAACAGGGTCGGAAAAAAATTAACCAATATACCCGCTATCTGACGGTGCTGATTGCGACCGTGCAGGCGTGGGGCATTGCCGTTGGCCTTGAAAGCATGACCGGTTCATCCGGTGCTGCTGTGCCGGATCCGGGCATGTTCTTCCGTCTGACCGCGGTCATCACGCTTGTTGGTGGCACCATGTTCCTGATGTGGCTCGGTGAGCAGATCACCCAGCGCGGCATCGGTAACGGTATTTCGCTGATCATCTTTGCCGGTATTGTTGCCGGCCTGCCAAGCGCGATTGCAGGCACCCTTGAACTGGGTCGTACCGGTGCGATTTCTGCACTGGTTATCGTTGCAATCATCGTTCTGGCGATTGCGGTTATTGCCTTCATCGTCTTTGTTGAACGTGCACAGCGCCGCGTTCTGATCCAGTACCCGAAACGCCAGGTCGGCATGAAGGTCATGGAAGGTCAGAGCTCGCACCTGCCGCTCAAGATCAACACTGCCGGTGTTATTCCGCCGATCTTCGCAAGCTCGCTGCTGCTTATGCCGCTCTCGGTTGCGCAGTTCACCACCGGCGTTGATGCTCCGGCATGGTTGACCACTGCGACCGCACTGCTGGGCCGTGGCCAGCCGCTGTATATTGCGCTTTATATCGGCCTGATCGTCTTCTTTGCCTTCTTCTACACTGCGGTTGTTTTCAACCCGGAAGATACGGCAGACAACCTGAAGAAACATGGTGGCTTTATTCCGGGCATCCGTCCGGGTAAAAATACCGCGAATCATCTGGATTTCATTCTGACCCGTCTGACGGTGATCGGTGCAGCGTATCTTGCATTCGTCTGTATCCTGCCGGAACTTCTGATCGCGGAATGGTCGGTTCCCTTCTACTTTGGTGGGACTAGCCTCCTGATCGTTGTCACGGTAACCATGGATACCGTTGCGCAGATTCAGTCTCATATGCTGGCTCACCAGTATGAAGGCCTGATCAAGAAATCCAAACTGCGTGGTCGCCGCCGCTAAAAGCCGCCACCGCATTCAGGGGGAAGACGATGAACATTATCCTTCTTGGCCCACCCGGCGCAGGGAAAGGTACCCAGGCCAAGCGTCTTGAAACAGGACGCGGCATGATCCAGCTCTCGACGGGCGACATGCTCCGTGCAGCGGTTGCTGCCGGTACGGAACTTGGGCAGAAGGCAAAAGAAGTCATGGATGCGGGGCAACTCGTTTCTGACGATCTCATGATCGGCCTGATTTCTGAAAGACTTGACCAGGATGATACCAAAGGTGGTTTCATTCTGGACGGGTTCCCGCGTACCACCGCCCAGGCAGAAGCTCTGGACGTGATGCTGGAATCCAAGGGACTGGCACTGGATTACGTGATTGAACTGCGTGTTGACGATGCAGCATTGGTGGCCCGCGTTGTGGGTCGCTATACGTGCGCGAAATGCGGGCAGGGCTATCACGACGAGTTCCAGAAACCCGCCAAGGAAGGTGTCTGTGACGTATGTGGCAGCACCGAATTTAAACGCCGTGCGGACGATACCGCCGAGACGGTCACATCGCGACTGGAAGCTTATCACAAGCAAACAGCACCGATCATTCCTTACTATGAAAAGGTCGGTAAGCTGAAAACAGTTGACGGGATGGCCGAAATCGACCAAGTTACGCGCGAGATTGAAGCCATCCTGGGGTAATTTCCCGGGCAGGGCGTTTTTTTGCTGGCGGGTTGGCAGTAATGCTGGCCCGCTTTTGCAGCGTCCTACCCTACCGGATCTGCCTCTGGGTTTGTTAACAGGAAACAGGAGTTCACATAGTGGCTCGTATTGCTGGCGTAAACATCCCGACCGCTAAGCGTGTCGTGATTGCGCTTACCTACATCACCGGTATTGGCCCGGCTAAAGCCAAAGAAATTTGCGCAAAGGTCGGTATCGAATCCGCAACCCGCGTTCATCAGCTCTCTGATGACCAGGTTCTGAAGGTTCGTGAAGTCATCGACGCTGATTACACCGTCGAAGGCGACCTCCGTCGTGAAACCGCAATGAACATTAAACGTCTGATGGACCTGGGCAGCTATCGCGGCCTGCGTCATCGTCGCGGTCTCCCGGTACGCGGTCAGCGTACCCACACCAACGCTCGCACCCGTAAGGGCCCGGCTAAGCCGATTGCTGGCAAGAAGAAGTAAGGTAGGGGAACGACAGTGGCGAAGACTCCTCAGACTCGCGTGCGTCGCCGCGAGCGCAAGAACATTACGAACGGTATCGCGCACGTAAACGCGACCTTCAACAACACCATGATCACCATCACCGACGTTCAGGGAAATACCATTTCCTGGTCGACCGCTGGTGGTATGGGTTTCCGCGGTTCGCGTAAATCGACTCCGTATGCTGCACAGATGGCTGCCGAAGATGCAGGTAAAAAAGCTGCTGAACACGGCATGAAAACCCTCGAAGTACAGGTTAAAGGCCCGGGTTCGGGACGTGAATCTGCATTGCGTGCGCTTCAGGCTGTCGGTTTCACCATTACGTCGATCAAAGACGTAACGCCGATTCCGCACAACGGTTGCCGTCCGCGTAAACGTCGTCGCGTCTAATCGCGTCGATCCTTGCGGACGACCCCGCGTTTGGGCCCGGGATGACCGGGCCTCTTCGCGTTTCTCGTGGGGGCAAAATGTTTGCCCTCATTTCCATAGGCTCCAGTTGCGAAGGTGGGTCTCGTGATTCAAAAGAACTGGCAGGAACTGATTAAGCCGACGAAGCTTGATGTTACTCCGGGTACTGATGCCAGCCGTATTGGTACGATCGTGGCAGAACCGCTGGAGCGCGGTTTTGGTCAGACCCTGGGTAACGCGCTGCGTCGCATTCTGCTGTCGTCGCTCCAGGGTTCGGCAGTTACTGCGATCCAGATCGACGGTGTATTGCACGAATTTTCGTCGATCCCGGGTGTGCGTGAAGATGTCACCGACATCATCCTGAACATTAAGACCATGGGCGTGCGCATGCATGCTGAAGGTCCGAAGAAAATGGCTTTGAAGGCGGCCGGCCCTGGTGCCGTCACCGCAGGTCAGATCGAAACCGGTGCGGATATCGAAATCCTCAACCCGGATCTCGAGCTGTGCCATCTTGATGATGGTGCAACGCTCAACATCGAATTCACCGTTGATAACGGTAAAGGCTATGTTGCAGCCAGCTCGCACAGCTCGTCTGACGCGCCGATTGGTCTTATTCCGATCGATGCGATCTTCAGCCCGATCCGTAAAGTGGCCTACAAGGTGGAAAACACCCGTGTTGGTCAGGATACCGACTTTGACAAGCTGTCGCTGACCGTTGAAACCAACGGTGCGCTGACCCCGGAAGATTCGGTTGCGCTTGCTGCCCGTATCCTCCAGGACCAGCTGTCGCTGTTCGTCAACTTCGAAGAGCCGGAAGCGGTTGTCGAAGAGAAGAAAGAAGACGAACTGCCGTTCAACCGCAACCTTCTTCGTAAGGTTGACGAGCTTGAACTGTCGGTACGTTCGGCAAACTGCCTGAAGAACGACAACATCATCTATATCGGTGATCTTGTTCAGAAGACCGAAGCAGAAATGCTCCGTACGCCGAACTTCGGCCGTAAGTCGCTGAACGAAATCAAGGATGTTCTGGCTCAGATGGGTCTGCATCTTGGTATGGAAGTCGGTGGCTGGCCGCCGGAAAACATCGAAGAACTTGCTCGCAAGTTCGAAGATCCGTTCTAAGAACGGGTCTTCGGCCTTCGGGCCGTTATCGGAACATTCGTGTTCCAAACCGGAGAACCCAGTTGTTTGGGCATCCGGCGGGCGCGTTGCCCACACCGCACGTGCATAACCTGGCCTTTCTGTGAAAGTGATCAGGGTGGCGGGGCGGTTTTACAATCGGTTTCGTGAGCGAAGCCAGGCTATTAAGGAGAGTTACCATGCGTCACGGTATGCAAGGCCGTAAGCTTAATCGTACTTCGTCCCATCGTAAGGCGATGTTTGCCAACATGGCAGTTTCGCTGCTCACCCACGAGCAGATCAAAACCACTCTTCCGAAGGCCAAGGATCTTCGCCCGTATGTCGAAAAACTGATTACGCTGGGCAAGCGGGGCGACCTGCATGCACGCCGTCAGGCCATTTCGATCCTGCGTGACGACAAAGTCGTAGCCAAGCTGTTCGGCGAAATCGCCGACCGCTACAAAGAGCGTTCCGGTGGTTACACCCGCGTTCTCAAGGCTGGCTTCCGTTACGGCGATGCGGCTCCGGTTGCTGTGATTGAACTTGTCGATCGCAACGCCGATGCAAAAGGCGCGGAAGACCGTGCTCGCCTCGAAGCAGAGGGCGAAGGCGAAGAAGCTGTTGCTGAATAAGCAACGTTTCGGCCTTTAAGAAACAGAAACGGGCGATGCCTTATGGTGTCGCCCGTTTTCTTTTTGCGAAATGCCATAGGTTTCATATTTCCGCCAAGGTTGCGCAGCAGTTCTATTTTTCCTAATTGATGACAAGCCATGCCGGTCAGATGACCGGTTGCCGCAAGACAAAAAGAGAGAGTGTGTGACGTGCAGGCAAATTGGATTTCAAAGATTGTCGCCTTTGCCGTGATCGGGATGGCGGCTTTGTCTGGTACCGGCAATCTGGCCCATGCCCAAAGCGATGAAGCCACTCTGGATCGGCGTTTGCCGTCGAGCCAGACGGAAATCAAGATGTCGCTTTCGCCATTGGTCAAGCAAACCGCGCCTGCGGTTGTCAATATCTACACCAAGAAGGTGGTCGAGCAGCGCCAGCGCACACCATTTTTCAATGACCCGTTCTTCAAGCAGTTCTTCGGGGATCGCTTCGGCGGTGCCTTTGGTGCGCCACGCCAGCGTGTTGAACGCTCGCTTGGGTCGGGTGTGATCGTATCTGGTGATGGCACTGTGGTGACCAACCATCACGTCATCGCTGGCGCCAGTGAAATCCGCGTCGTCTTGCATGACAACCGCGAATTTGATGCTGATCTGGTCGGGTCGGATGAACGCACTGATTTGGCCGTCCTCAAGCTGCGTGATGTTGATAAAGAATTGCCTGCCATTCCGTTTGGCGATTCGGATGCGGTCGAGGTCGGCGACCTTGTTCTGGCGATCGGCAACCCGTTTGGTGTTGGACAAACCGTAACAAGCGGGATTGTGTCGGCACTGGCGCGCGCCGGTGTCACCGGGCAGGACTATCAATCCTTCATTCAGACAGATGCGGCGATCAATCCGGGCAACTCCGGCGGGGCGTTGGTCGATATTGATGGCAACCTGATCGGGGTCAACTCGGCAATCTTCACCAAATCCGGCGGATCGAACGGCATTGGCTTTGCGGTTCCGGCCAATATGGTCAAGGTGGTGATGCGTGGCCTGATCAGTGGCGATCTGCGTCGTCCGTGGCTCGGCGCTGCGGGGCAGGCGGTCACAGCCGATCTGGCCGCATCACTTGAACTGGATCGCCCGCATGGTGTTCTGATCAACAGGGTGCGCACCGGCAGTCCGGCTGAACGGGGCGGGCTGCAATCAGGTGACGTGGTGATCGCGGTCAATGGTTTGGCGGTTGATAACCCGAACGAGCTTAAATTCCGCATCGCGACGCTGGAGCTGAATGGTGAGGCCACGCTGGCCGTCTTGCGTCGCGGGCGTGAAGTCACCCTTGCCATGCCGCTCGAAGTCGCCCCGGAAATTCCCGCACGCGATGAAAGCATCATTGATGGCCGCAACCCGTTCAGTGGCACCAAGATCGCCAATATGAACCCGGCACTGGCCGATGAACTCGGTATCGATACCCTAAGTGAAGGGGTTATAATCCTGGCCGTCGCCCGTGACAGCCTTGCACGCCGCACACGCCTTAAGGCCGGGGACTATATTGTCGAGGTCAATGGCGAACCGATCACCTCGGTGGCACGCTTCAAGGAAGTCATCCGGGCCGGTGAACGCAGCCGCGACTGGAAGATCGCTGTTAAACGCGATGGCAAGGTTCTGACGGGTGATTTCACTCTTTAGGTAGCCAGCCCGTCACAGCAAAACAAAAGGCGCGCCAACTGATGGCGCGCCTTTTTCGTTGTCTGGTCAACGGGTTTGCGGCTGGTGACGCAACATCATCAGGGCAACAAAGGTGACAAGGCCCAACCCGATGGTCAGCAAAATCGCGTACTGCCCGTAATCATCAATCAGAAGCCCGAAGACGAACGGCGCTGCCGCCTGCGCAAAGCGTGATGGTGCCATGATATAACCCTGCCGTGCGCCATATCCCGCAGGGCCAAACGTTGCCAATGGCAAGGTCCCCTTGGCAATGGTCAGGATTCCGTTGCCGATCCCGTGCAGGCTGGTAAACAGCATCCCGACCGGGCCACCAAAGATCAAAAGCAGCACCGCCCCCACCGGATGGGTCAGGGCCGAAAGCCGTGATGAAATCAGTGGATGCATCTTTTTAAGCAATCCGAACTCGGCCAGCCGGCCTGCAACCTGTGCCGGACCCACCAGCGATGCGGCAATCAGGGCACTGGCGGCATCCATACCCGATATTTGCAACAGGCGCGGCAAATGGGCCGCCATGGCCGTTGCGGTAAACCAGCTGGTGGCAAACACAATCGCCAGCAGGATCATCGGCAAATTGAAGATATCCTGTCGTGACAGCTTGGTCGGGGCAGGGGGCGCTGTGGGTGTTTCGTGTTCTGCCGTCGTATGCGCGTCGCCCTTGGTGCGCGGGATCAGAAACAGATTAAGCGGCAAGCCCAGCACAATATGCATCACGGCCCAGAAATAGCACGCGGTGCGCCAGTCAAATTCGGCTTCTAATCCGGCGGTAATCGGCCAGCAGATCGTGCTGGCAAATCCGGCGATCAGGGTAATGCCGGTAATCGGGCCGCGTGCATCATGCCCGTAAATCCAGCTCAGCGTGGCAAAGGCTGACTCATAAAGCCCCATCGACATGCCAACACCAATGACGCACCACGCCACACACATCATGATCAGGCTATCGGCCGTGCCCAGTAATGCAAGACCGGCGGCAAAGATCAGGCTGGAAAACGCCAGCACCGTGCGCCCGCCAAACTGATCAATCCGCGCCCCGGCCTTGGGCCCCAAAAGGGCAGCAAAGATCAGCGCAAGTGAAAACGCGCCAAACGCCCAACCGGGCGGAATGCCAAGCTCATTCGCCATCGGCTCTGCCAGAATGGCCGGCAGATAAAGCGTGGTCCCGAATGCAAGGGTTTGTCCCGTGCCCAATCCGATGACGATCGGCAGTTTGGCCGGTGCGCGATGCGGTGTCATCTATGACCCCCGCAATCAGGGCGGATCAAGCAGGCAGGAACAGGCGTCACAAACGGCTTCTTCTTGGTGGTTATGCAGGATTACGGTTGAAAGCTATGCTGTGCCTTTCAGGGCGTCAATCGACGATGTTTCGTCTGTCATCAATGTCATCTGCGTGTTACTTTCCGGTCAAGACGCCCCAAAAACCAACATCGTATTGTTCCAGCATGGTTTCCCTGTTTGAAAGTCAGGTCACGCGCCCTTTGGCCGACAGATTGCGCCCCGCCAAACTCGATGAGGTGGTTGGCCAGGGGCATCTGTTTGGCGATGACGGGCCGATCACCCGCATGATCAAGACCGGTCGGGTGCCCTCGGTCGTGCTGTGGGGGCCGCCGGGCTGTGGCAAAACGACACTGGCCCGCCTGATGGCCGATGTCGCCGATATGGCGTTTGAGCCGCTCTCGGCGATCTTTTCCGGGGTGGCGGATCTGCGCAAGGTGTTTGAGCGTGCCCGTGCGCGGCGTTCCACCGGTGGGGCGACATTGCTGTTCATTGATGAAATCCACCGTTTCAACAAGGCCCAGCAAGACAGCTTTTTGCCCTATGTTGAAGACGGCACCATCACACTGATCGGCGCGACCACAGAAAACCCGTCCTTTGAATTGAACGCAGCACTTCTGTCGCGTTGTCAGGTATTGGTGCTCAAGCGTCTGGATGATCAGGGCCTTGAAGAACTTCTCGTGCGGGCCGAAAAGGAAATGGGCTTTGACCTGCCCGTCACCCCCGAAGCCCGTGAAACCCTGCGCGCCATGGCCGATGGCGACGGGCGCTATTGCCTGAACCTAGCAGAGGAACTCTTTTCCCTGCCGCCCAGTGATGATGGCCCGCTTGGCGTGGCGGAACTTGCCCGCACCGTGCAAAAGCGCATGCCGATCTATGACAAGGGCGATGACAGTCACTACAACCTGATCAGCGCGCTGCATAAATCCATTCGGGGTTCTGACCCGGATGCTGCGTTGTACTGGTTTAACCGCATGCTGGCCGGGGGCGAGGATCCGAAATTCGTTGCCCGCCGCCTGACCCGCATGGCGGTCGAGGATATCGGTCTTGCCGATCCGCAGGCCCAGCAATTTTGCATCGGTGCGTGGGAATCCTATGAACGGCTTGGCAGTCCCGAAGGCGAACTGGCGCTGGCCCAGGCGGTGATTTACCTCGCCCTCGCGCCAAAATCTAATGCCGGTTATTCGGCTTATAAAAAGTCGCTCAAGATCGCGCGCGATACCGGGTCACTTATGCCGCCCGCCCATATACTCAATGCGCCGACCAAGCTGATGTCTGATATCGGCTATGGCAGTGGTTATGCCTATGACCATGATCAGGCAGACGGTTTTTCCGGGCAAAACTACTTCCCCGAGGGCATGCGACGGCAAAACTTTTATGAACCGGTCGAACGTGGGTTTGAGCGCGATCTTAAAAAACGTGTCGAATATTTCGACCGCTTGCGCGCAGAACGTCAAAAGAAGCGAGACAATAAGTAACTGACGGTTTGTTTAGTTATCAAATTGGAAACAATTTGGTGAAAAGTCTCTGGCTAAACAGATCGGCTTTGCGGGCTTAAGTTCGGGGCAACACAGAAACCCGGACTAGGAGACTGCAAATGACCAACATTCTGCACGTAAGCGCATCGGTAAATGGCGCAAATTCGAATTCCCGCCAGATTGCGACCAAGCTGATTGATCGTATCACTGCGGCGGATCCGTCGGCGAAAGTCGCTGAACGCGATACCAACGACACCCTGATCACCGCCCTGACCGGTGAAACCGTCGGTGCCTATTACACCCCCGAAGCAGACCGCACGGACGCCCAGAAAGAAATCATTTCCGTTTCCGACAAAATGGTTGCTGAACTTCAGGATGCCGACGTCATTGTGATCGGTGCGCCGATGTACAATTTCTCGATCCCCTCGACGCTCAAAGCGTGGGTTGACCTGATTGCACGCGTCGGTGTGACGTTCCAGTACACCGAAAATGGTCCTGTGGGTCTTCTGACCGGCAAAAAGGCCTATATCGTTGCGGCAACGGGCGGTGTTCCGGTCAACAGCCCGGCTGATTTCGCAACCCCGTACCTGAAGCAGGTTCTCGGATTTATTGGCATCTCTGATGTCGAAGTCGTCGAGGCATCCGGCTTTGCGGTCAACGCCGAAGAAGCCATGGCCCGCGCCCTTGCCAATGTCGAAGCGGCTCCGCTTCCGGTTGCGGCCTGAGAATTCGAAAATACCAAACTCCGATACACTCCCGCCGATCAGCGAATTTCCAGATTATCCCCCCCCCCCCCTTGGTTCGCTGATTGACGGGGCTGTACGCCAAATGCCCGACGGTTTACCCGTTCGGGCATTTTGATTCTGCGGCATTTGGTACTATTGTATCTGTGCCCGTTCGGGCAGGCGCTTTGTCATTGGCAGGTGGTATATTTGAAACGGTTGGCGATGTTTGCAATCTGGGGGCTGCTTGTACTGGCAGGCATTTTCGTGACCGTCCGCTTTACCGGGCTGATCGACCATATGTTGCCTGCGGGTGATCCCCCCAATATCGCCTTCGCGCAGGACATGGATCTTCCAGATGCGCGCAATTTCTTCATAACCTGTCCGGCGGATCGGTTGCCGACAACCGAGCGTGCCATGCAAAGCCCTACCTTCAAGGCATCGGTGGCATCCCTGACCGAAGTTCTGATTGAAACTGCGCCTGATCACGGCATGAAGCTGATGACCGATGTCGAGGGCGGCGAAGCCGGTCGGCTTTATTTCCTGGCGCGCACGCCGGTCTTTCGTTTTCCCGACTGGGTCGAGATCGAGCTGATCTTGCCAGAAACCGGGAATGACGTTTCGTTCTGCCTGTTTGCCCAATCGGTTTATGGCGTTGAAGATATGGGGCAAAATGAAAAACGCACGCGCGCCTGGCTGGCGGATGTCGAAACCCGCATGGGCCAGGGATCCTGAGCGGTCCTGAGCCAGCACCAACAGGATTGATCATCCGCAGCCCTTGGTGTTTGATGTGACAAAGGGGATGTGTGCTGGACATGGATATTGACATTGACATTGACCGGGCCTCCATTCTTGCCATGGCCCCATGCCGTATTCACACGTGACATTTCTGGACTGAGGGAATAGGTTCCGCGCCATGCAATTTTCACCGTTGTTAATCGCATCCATTGCCTTGGGCGGTGCCGTTGGTGCCGTTGCGCGTTACAGTGTGTCCGTCATGATGGGCTCGGTGATGGGCTCTGGATTTCCCTGGGGAACCCTGACGGTCAATATCGTTGGTTCGTTCCTGATGGGGGTGCTGATCGAGGTTTCCGCCCTGAAACTATCCATGGGGCTTGAAATGCGCGCACTCCTTGTGACCGGTTTTCTGGGGGCGTTTACAACTTTTTCGACGTTTTCGCTGGATGCTGCGACCTTGTATGAACGGGGCAATATGGGCCTTGCGGCCCTTTATGTCATTGGTTCCGTGGTCGTCGGCATTTCGGCATTGTTTGGCGCAATCGCGCTGGTAAGGGGTGTTCTGCAATGAGTGGTGTCACTCTGCGCAAGGTCAAGGCAGACGAGGCCGAAATCAGGCTGGATCGCTGGTTCAAGCGCAACTGCCCGGAATTCACATTTGGCCAGGTCCAGAAGTTCCTGCGTGGCGGTCAGATCCGCGTCGATGGCAAACGTGCCAAGGCCAATCAACGTGTGGAGCCGGGCCAGGAAATCCGCGTGCCGCCTGTACCTGTGATGTCCGGTGGTGGAACCGGCCCATGGGGCGAAGATGGTTCGGGCTATAACCCGGCCGAAGTCCAGCAACGCAAACAGGCCGGCCCCGCCAAGTCCGATGCGACCGAGGCAGAGCTGCAAGCCCTTCGTGATTCCGTTATTTTCTATGACGAGTTGGTGCTGGCGATCAACAAGCCCGCCGGCCTTGCCGTGCAGGGCGGGACCAACACCAATGTTCATGTCGATGGCATGCTTGACGCGCTTAAACTCGACAGCAAGGAACGCCCGAAGCTTGTTCACCGACTGGACAAGGATACAAGTGGCGTTTTGCTGCTGGCCCGTTCTGCCAGTGCGGCCCATGCCCTGACCAAGGCGTTCAAGGATAAATCGACCCGCAAGCTTTACTGGGCGATTGTCACCGGTGCGCCTGCGGAACGCGAAGGCATGATTGACGCACCGCTTGCCAAACTGTCGGGCAAGGGCGGCGAGAAAATGGTGATCGACGAGAAGCTCGGAAAATCCGCGCAGTCCGTCTTCCGCCAGCTGCATCGCGCCGGGCGCAAGGCCGCATGGCTTGCCTTGTCACCGCTGACCGGTCGTACCCACCAGCTGCGTGTCCACAGTCAGGCAATCGGCTGCCCGATCCTTGGAGATGGCAAATATGGCGGGTCGCAGGCCTTTATTGATGGCCTGCCCAATCAGATGCATCTGCATGCGCGCGCCATTGATTTCCCGCACCCGGTTACCGGCCATCGCGTCGTGATCGAGGCACCCGTGCCGGAACATTTCGCCGAAACGCTCAAAAAGCTCAATTTTGATCCGAAAACACCGACCAAATTCCTGACCCCGGAAATTCACCGCGAAAAGGAAGAAAAGCCCAAGCCAAAGGCAAAACCGTCGCGTTCGCGCAGGAAATAGGGCCGGGCCCAAACAACTTCAAACACCGAAAAGCCGACGCATCGCGTCGGCTTTTTCGTCCTCCTGATCAAACGATGTTGAAACAGAAACTGTATCAGTGTGTTTTGCTGTCGAAACGCTTCATGAACGCATCATAAACCCTGTTCAAATGACGGGCATGAACCGTATTGCCGGTGCGTTCACACATTTCGGCCTGGCCTTTGATCATCACGGCAAGCTGTTTGCGGCCGCTTTTGGTATGCACCATGCACTCACCCTCCTCAAGGGCGGTGACCAGTGGAATATGCTCACATTCGGCAATGGCAAGCACTTCCTCCTCGGTGAGGTCGCTGAAGTCGATGCAATCGCGAAGCGTAAGCATGATTTGCCTCCTGTCATGTGCCCGGCCTTCTCGGCGGGGCTCGGTCGGCCAGAAGATTATTATAACGCCGATCACTGGCTCAAAGAAGTAATACAAAATTCACTTGTGGTTTCTGGTGCTTCCCGCAAAGCACAAAAACCCGCACGCAATACAACCGCGGGAGACTCGATCTTTTCGATCTGATCCATTAGTCTCCGCTTTTCCAAAATCCAGACGAAAGACCCCACATGACCAACGATCCGCTCCGACTTGTGATTTTTGACTGCGATGGCACCCTTGTCGACAGCCAGCACGCCATCGCGCATTGCATGGATCATGCCTTTGCGCAGCACGGTCTGGATTGTCCGGGGTTGGAAAACACGCGCACGATCATTGGTCTGAGCCTGCCCGAAGCCATCACAAAGCTGGCAAGCCCTGCACGGGTTGACGATGACATCATCGCAGCCGTGACAGCGGCCTATAAAACCGCGTTCTTTACCCTGCGTCAGACGCCCGATTTTCACGAACCGCTATTCCCCGGCGTGCGCGAAGTGCTGACCGAACTCGACAGCCGTCAATGGCTAAGCGGGGTGGCAACCGGCAAGGCCCGCCGGGGTCTGGATGCTGTTCTGGCGCGCAATGAACTCGAAGGTCGGTTTGTTACTTTGCAGACTTGCGACAATCACCCGTCTAAACCCAATCCCGCGATGTTGATGGCAGCCCTTGAGGAAACCGGGGTCGATGCGCCCAATGCGGTGATTGTCGGTGATACCAGCTATGATATCGAAATGGGCCGGGCCGCGGGCATGATCGCCATTGGGGTCGATTGGGGCTATCATGATGTTGATACGCTCCATGCCTCTGGTGCACATGCCGTCATTAGCCACTTTGATGAATTGGCTGCCGCCCTTGATACGATTTGGGAAATTGACCGTGACGCCGCTTAAAAACCCCGAACTGGCCCCGATCCGTTTTGAACTGACCCTGGCCGTCGATCCTGATGATGCGTTTACCGCTTTCACGGCGGGCTTTGGGCAATGGTGGCCAACCGAAACCCATTCAATTGCCAAAAAGGACTGCATCACGGTCGAGTTCAATGAAGGTGTCGGCGGAGAAATCATCGAACGCACCAAAGGCGCCAAGGACATCCCATGGGGTCGGGTAAGAAGCTGGCAGCCGGGCGAACACCTGTCCTTTACATGGCATCCGGGCTGGAACGAGGGCGACTTTACCCTGGTCGAGGTATCGTTTGACCTGAATGACTTTGGCCGTTGTGTCATTCGCCTTGAACACAAGGCATGGGAAAATGTCGGGGATATCGCGCCGGCTTTGCGTGAAGGCTATCTCAAGGGCTGGGAATTTGCCTTTGGCGAATGCTTTGGCGATTACCTGCGCCAAAAGCGCTAGGGCCTGAACCCTGATCAGTACAGGCCGTATTCGATCAATTCACGCTGCAATTTCACCGGGTCACTGAACCAGTGGGTGATAAAGGCCAGTTCGCGGGCCTGCTGTATATTGCGTTCGTTGTCATCGATAAACAGGGTCTCGCGGGGATCAAGCTTGAAGCGCGAAATCGCCAGATCAAAAATCCGCGGATCGGGTTTGGCCAGTTTTTCCTGCCCCGATACCAGTATCCCGTCGAAATGATCCAGAAAACCAAACCGCTCCAATGCATGCGGCCAGGTTTCCGCCGACCAGTTGGTCAGGGCAAACAGGCGCACCTTTTTACGTTTTTTCAGGTCTTCAAGAACGCCCACCGTGCGGTCAATCGCCCCGCCCAGCATTTCCGGCCAGCGCTCCTGCCATGCGGCGATCTCGTCATGATGCTGCGGATAGCGATGCTGAAGGTCGGGGATGGAATTGGCAAAGCTCAGCATCCCCTGATCATGCAGGTGATTCCAGTGCGGATGGCAGACTTCACCCAGAAAGCGCTCCATCTCTGCTTCATTCTTGAATAGCTTGCGATACAGATAACGCGGGTTCCAATCAACAAGCACACCCCCAAGATCAAAAAGAACCGTTTCAATATCGCGCATGTCGTCTCCGAATGGTTGGGGCATGTATGGGGTTTGTCGGCCCTTTAAATCAGGTGCGATGCCAAGGTGCAAGCAGCCGTTATAGGAAACAACATCGCAAACATGATCCTTGGTGCGATCAGCCCCGTAAACAAACCTGAACAAATCATCGTGGCGCGTGAAGGTATGGGAATGCCCGATGACGGGATTGTCATTTGCCAACCGGGCGTGCTGTCGCAAACAATGTTGATTGGGGATATCCCCTGAAAACAGGCATAAGAGGAGGCTAGAACATGTGTACGCTTGACGGATGTGGCTCCCACGAACATCTCGGTCCGCCGCCCAAGGCGACTGACGAACAACGCAGACTGTTTCTCAAAGGGGCTGCTGCCCTGCCTTTGGCTGTTATTCTTGCCGACCCGATGCTTGCCCATGCAGCAGGCCACGGGCTTGACAAGGTAACCATCACCACGCCTGAAGGCGACGAAATGGTTGCCGAAATCGCCATGCCGCACACCCTTCCGGCCCCGACCGTCATTCTGATCCATGAATGGTGGGGCCTGAATGACCATATTCGCGCAGTTGCTGCCGAATATGCCAAGCAGGGCTATATCGCCCTTGCGGTTGACCTTTATGGTGAACCGCCAGCGACGACGCCTGATGGTGCGCGTGCGCTGATGTCTTCGATGGATCCGGTGGTTGCGACCCGCAAGCTGCAATCTTCTGTCGAATTCCTGCGCGGTCACAAGGATTCAACTGGCAAGGTCGGCTCTGTTGGCTGGTGCTTTGGTGGTGGCTGGTCGCTGAACACTGCCCTCGCAACCGATATTGATGCGGCTGTGATCTATTACGGCAACGTCAACAAGACCCCGGAACAGGTCGCAACGCTGAACGCGCCGATCATGGGGCATTTCGGCACCCTTGATAAAAACATCAACAAGGAAATGGTCGACGGGTTTGAACGCTCTTTGCGGATTGCTGGCAAGACCGACTACGAGTTCTTCTGGTATGACGCCGATCACGCGTTTGCCAACCCGACCGGTGGTCGCTATGACGGCGAAGACGCCATGCTGGCATGGAACCGCACCATGGCCTTCTTTGACGAACATCTAAGCTGACCATCGCCAATGGTACGATGAAAAAAGGCCGGGACTTTCCCGGCCTTTTTATTTGTCTGATGATTGGTCCAAATGGGGCTTAGTTCGTTGGATTTCCGCGATTTGCCCATTTAGTCGACCGGCGTTCGATGACGTTGAAGATTTCGTACATCGCAATCCCCATCACCGCGATCACCAGCAATCCGGCAAACACCAGCGGCATGTTGAATTTCGACGAGGCCGACAACATCAGATACCCAACACCAACATTCGACGCCACGGTTTCCGAAATCACCGAGCCGACAAAGGCCAGCGTGATCGCGACTTTAAGGGACGCAAAGAAATACGGCATCGCCCGCGGGAATCCGACCTTGATCAGGATGTCTCGACGGGTGGCACCAAGGGACCGCAGAACATCACGCAATTCCGGCTCCAGGGTCGCAAGGCCGGTGGCGACATTGACCACAATCGGGAAGAACGAAATCAAAAATGCTGTGATGATCGCCGGCACGGTGCCGATGCCAAACCACATGACCAGAACCGGGACAAGGGCCACTTTCGGCACAGAGTTAAAACCAACCAAAAGCGGGTTGGCCGCATCATAGATCGCCCGGCTTGATCCGACCAGCGCACCCAGCACCACACCGAACACCACAGCAATGGCAAAGCCCGCCAGCGTGGTATACAGCGTGTGATAGGCATGCATCCAGATTGCTTCATGGAACTGCCAGCCGACAATGATGCTTTCAGACGGGGTCGGCAGGACATAGGGCGGAATGTTGAATATCCGCACAACCAGTTCCCACAGCACGAAAAGTCCAATGGCGCTAAGCCACGGTGTTGCTTTGCGAAGGTTCAATTTCTTTTTCATGATATCGCCAGCCCCCTCAAGATTCTCGCACGTCACGAATGTGACTGCGCAATTCGTGGACAAGATCGGTGAAAGGCTGGGTAAAGGTGGTTTCCTGATCGCGTGGGCGGGGCAGGGTGTTTTCACGTTCCACAAGGATTTTACCCGGGCGTTTGGACATCACATAGATGGTATCGGCAAGGTAGGCCGCCTCACGCAAATCATGGGTGACCAGAATAACTGTGAACGGCTTGATCATCCAAAGGTTCTGCAAGATGTCCCAAAGCTCTTCGCGGGTAAAGGCATCCAGCGCACCGAACGGTTCATCGAGCATCAGAAGATCCGGCTCATGGATCAGCGACCGGCACAACGATGCACGTTGCTGCATGCCCCCTGAAAGCTCCCACGGGTATTTGTCTTCGTGGCCTTCAAGCCCGACGGTCGCCAGAAGTTTGCGCGCGCGTTCTTCATACTCCGCGCGATGCTTGCGCAGGCGATGGCGGTGCGGTTTGACGATTTCCATCGGCAGCAGGACATTATCAAGGGTCGTGCGCCACGGCAAAAGGGTCGGGTTCTGAAACGCCATGCCAACAATCTTGAGCGGCCCGGAAACTTCCTTGCCATCGACAATCACATTGCCTTCGGTTGGCGGCATCAGGCCCGAAACCAGTTTCATCAACGATGATTTGCCACACCCCGACGGACCCACAACGGCGATAAACTCGCCCTTGTCGATCTTCATGTTGGTGGTATCAAGCGCCAGTTCATCGCCTTCACTATAGCGAAGCTTGACATCATTGAGTTCGACGAAGCTATTGGACACTGCAGTTATTCCCCCTGCTTGGCCTGGTCCTGACGCTGGGTCGGGACCCTGTATCTTTATTCTTTTTGCGGGCAGATGAAAAACGGGGCAGCCGGAAAATCCGACTGCCCCGTTTCCCAAAATGATTACTTCAGCATGCGGTCTTCGGCAGACGGCATGAATTCATCGGTATAGATGTCATCAACAGACGGCTTGTTCTCGAAACCGAACGCCAGGGCAACCTGATCGATGGCCTTGGCCATACGGTCGGCTTTGACAAGGCCCATGCCTTCTTCAAGGGTTGCCGGGGTAACGACGTTTTCGTCGATCGCCATCTGCAGGCGCTGTAGCTCAAGATCCGGGTTGATCAGCGGATCAACTTCCTTAAGGGCGTCAATTGCGGATTGCGGATCGGCAATCGCTGCAGCCCAGCCTTTGACCACACCGCGCAGGAAGCCTTTAACCTCTTCCGGGTGGTTTTCCATCATGTCCGGCGAAGCCAGAATGCCGTTGCCATAGAAGTCCATGCCAAAGTCTTTGTACATAAAGACGGTCAGGTCATCCTTGGCAACACCCTGTGCCTGCAGGTTCAGGATCGAGGTAAAGTAGTGACCGGAAATCGCATCCACATCGCCACGCACCAGCATCGGCTCACGCAGCGGCGGATCCATGCTTTCCCAGGTCACAGCATCAAGGTCCAGACCGGTTGCCGATGCAAAGGCCGGATACAGTTTGCGGGACGCATCAAAGACCGGTGCGCCAAGGGTCTTGCCGATCAGGTCTTCCGGCTTGGTAATGCCGGAACTTTTAAGCATGAACAGCGCAAATGGCGGGCGATCATAAACCATGAAGATCGACTTCATGGCGCGATCCGGGTTGGATGCGTTGAATTCCACCAGCGAGTTGATGTCCGCAAGCGACATATCATAAGCGCCGCTGGCAACACGGGTGATCGCACCAACCGAACCGTTGCCCGAGTCAATCGTGACATCAAGGCCTTCTTCGTCAAAATAGCCGTTCTTCTTGGCCAGAAGATACGGTGCGGCCGGGCCTTCGTATTTCCAGTCGAGCGAGAATTTAATCGCCATATCTGCCAGTGCAGCATGCGCGCCAAGGGCAACAGCTGCCCCGATAGCAGCCCCCAAAAGTCTGTTCGTAAGCGTGGTCATGTTTAAAGAAGCCTCCTGATTGCGGATTGATGTAACAATCCAGCTACCTGATAAATCCAATGCGCTCTCAGCAATGGTCATGCCATCTTGCCAATGCGCCCGCTTTGTCGCGGTTTTGTAATCTTCACCGAGCAGAGTAGTGGTGTTTATTATTTGGTCAATGGGGCAAATTGATCAAAAATTATACAGTAATTCTTGATAATCGCCCATTTGACGCGCTTTATCTTGTAAATCACTTGCGCAAAACGCTGCATTTAGGCATATGGCGTTCATGCTTACACAATCGATCAATCGTTTCTATAAAAAGGCCGACGCCGCTGCTGATGACAGCGGGGCAGGCTGGCGCGTTCTTCTTGACGGGCGGGCGGTGAAAACCCCGGCCAAGGCGGATTTCCTCCTGCCATCAGAAGTACTTGCGCGTGAAATCGCTGCGGAATGGGATGCGCAGGGTGAAAAGGTCCAGCCTTCCACCATGCCGATCATGCAGCTTGCCGCGACCGCCATTGACCGTGTGCGTCCGAATCGCCCGGGGGTGATCGCCGAATTGACCGGCTATGGGCGCTCTGATCTGCTGTGTTATCGCGCACCCTATCCGGAAGAATTGATCGAACGTCAGGCCAAAAAATGGCAACCGCTGCTCGATTGGTCAAAGGACGATCTTGGCGTGGCGCTTCAGGTCACCGAAGGTGTGATGCCGATCACTCAGGATGACCACGCGCTTTTGCGTTTGCAGGATCATGTCGAATCTTTCGATGATTATTACCTGACAGCCCTGCACAGCCTGACCACGGTGTCGGGGTCGGTCATCATTGGCCTTGCGGTAATGAACAAGAAGATCGACGCCCAGAACGCTTTTGAGTGCGCCATGCTTGATGAAGAATACGCCATGGAGAAATGGGGCGAAGACGCAGAGGCAATTGCCCGACGCGACCGTCACCGGGCGGAGCTTCTGGCCGCGGGCCGCTATCTCGAACTGCTTGGCTGACCCTTGATGGCGGCATTTGCCGCCATCAACGTTATTTCATCCAGCGCGCGATCATTCTGTGCTGCACGGCTGCCTGTGCCGCCACCCGGTAATAGGACAGCAATTCGCGCATCGGTGACGACATCCGGTCAAAGCCTGAAATAAACGCCACAATGATACCGACCGACGTTTGGTCCTGAATCACCAGATAGCCGCCAACGAACAGCACGCTCAGCGGTGCCAGCGCGTTCAGCAAGTTGATCAGTGACTTCATGCCGAATTTCAGAACGAACAATTGCATCCGGTTGTCAAACAGCCCGGTAATCCCGCGATTGATCGGGCTGAGTTGCTCGTCATCGCTTTTGTCAGATGACAGGTCTGAAAGCTCGTCACTGACTTCACGCATCTTCTCGACCCGATCTTCAATCAGGGCATTGATGCGTTTCTGAATGACCGGCACAAGCGCGATCTGCGGGATCAGGGCGATCACCCCGATCAGGCCGATCATCGGTTCAACACTGATCATATAGCCAAGCCCAAAGATCAGCATGCCGCTATTGACCACCGGCTGTGACAGGCCATCGCCAACAAACCCGCCCAGTTTCTCGATCTCGGCGCCGATGATCGAAACTGCACGTCCGTTGCTTTCATCGTCGCTTCCGGCCTGATTGTGGGCGCGCAGGCGCGTCAGGTGCTTGCGGTTATACTGGATCGCGCTTTCGCTCAGCCAGCCTTCATAAATGCGCAGCACATATTTGATGCTGCCATGCACGACAATCACACCCAGATAAAGAATGGCCAGCGTGATCAGAAGGTCAAAGTCCTGCGGGGTGATGGCGTTATCAACAATCCGGCGTTGCAGCTCGATCGGGGCAATGCCAAGGGCAGCCACAATCACTGCAAGGCTGCATACCGCCACCTGATGCCAGCCACTCATGCGCCAGACATACCCCCATAAGGAGCCAGCAGGGCGATCATCGCCGGTTTTTTCCGGATTGCGGGGGCTGAATTTTAACATGGGCTCAATCGGTTGTGGTGACGACAGGCATATACTGTACGCGATAACAGGACCCCGGATCAGGGGTGTCGCACGGTAAGCTACTCCTGCAACGCGCCATGCGCGCATATGATCCTGTGACAAGGGTCGGGCAGGTACAACTCTAGACTTTAGTCCAGCCCATTCACATATATCGCGATGACGTTAGGGAAATCAGGTGTTTACGGGGTATTCTCGACCTCTGGCAGAATAGCAAAAATAATTGGCATTCCAGTACCGAATAATGCTATTTCATTCTCGAGACGCGCACATTGGGCCGAAATGTGCCAAATGGCCGATCACAGCAAGGAAAACGCAACATGCAGGATATTGTCGCCAAACTCGAAGCGAAGCGCGCCGAAGCTGCCATGGGCGGTGGCCAGCGCCGCATTGATAATCAGCACAAGAAAGGCAAGCTCACCGCGCGTGAACGCCTTGATGTGCTGCTTGACGAAGGCTCCTTCGAAGAATGGGACATGTTTGTCGAACATGATTGTGTGGATTTCGGCATGACCGAAAACCGCATTCCCGGCGATGGTGTCGTCACCGGTCACGGCACGATCAATGGCCGTCTGGTCTTTGTTTTCTCGCAGGATTTTACTGTGTTCGGCGGCGCACTTTCGGGTGCACATGCGCGCAAGATCGCCAAGATCATGGATCAGGCGATGAAGGTCGGCGCACCGGTGATTGGCCTTAATGATTCGGGCGGCGCGCGTATTCAGGAAGGTGTTGAAAGCCTGGCGGGTTACGCTGATGTCTTCCAGCGCAATGTCGAGGCATCCGGCGTCATCCCGCAAATCTCGCTGATCATGGGGCCATGTGCCGGTGGTGCCGTCTATAGCCCGGCCATGACCGACTTCATCTTCATGGTCAAGGACAGCTCCTATATGTTCGTGACCGGTCCGGATGTGGTCAAGACCGTCACCCACGAAGAAGTCACCCACGAACAGCTGGGCGGGGCATCGACCCACACCAGTGTTTCGGGTGTGGCTGATCTGGCCTTTGACAATGATGTCGATCTGTTGCTTCAGACCCGCCGTTTCATGGACTTCCTGCCTCTGTGTAACAAGGAAGACCCGCCCGCACGCCTCTGCGAAGATCCGATCAACCGGGATGACTTCTCGCTCGATACCCTGGTGCCAGAAAACCCCAACATGCCCTATGACATGAAGGAACTGATCACCAAGATCGTCGACGAGGGCGACTTCTTTGAAATTCAGGCCGACTACGCCAAAAACATCATTATTGGCATGGCGCGCATGGATGGCCGCACGGTCGGTGTCGTCGCCAACCAGCCGATGGTTCTGGCCGGCTGCCTTGATATCGACAGCTCCAAAAAGGCCGCGCGCTTCGTGCGCTTCTGCGATGCCTACAATATTCCGATTGTCACCTTTGTCGATGTGCCGGGCTTCATGCCGGGCACCGCGCAGGAATATGGCGGCATCATCAAACATGGTGCGAAACTGCTCTATGCCTATGCCGAGGCCACCGTGCCCAAGGTCACCGTCATTACCCGCAAGGCCTATGGCGGGGCCTATGACGTGATGTCATCAAAACATCTGCGCGGTGACGTAAACTATGCTTGGCCGACCGCCGAAATTGCGGTGATGGGGCCAAAAGGTGCGGTGGAAATCATCTTCAGGGCGGACATGGACAATCCTGAAAAGATCGAAGCCCGCACCGAAGAATACCGCGAAAAATTCGCCAACCCGTTTGTCGCGGGCCGCAAGGGGTTCATTGATGATGTCATCATGCCGCATGGCACACGCCGCCGCGTTTGCAAGGCGCTTGGCATGCTGCGCAACAAGGACATCAAGAACCCTGAAAAGAAACACGGCAACATTCCGCTGTAAGACAAATTGGGAGACAGAAAAATGTTTAGCAAGATCCTGATTGCCAACCGCGGTGAAATCGCCTGCCGTGTGATCAAATCAGCCCGCAAAATGGGCATCAAGACCGTTGCGGTCTATTCCGATGCCGATAAAAACGCCCTGCATGTTCAGATGGCCGACGAGGCCGTCCGCATCGGCCCGGCACCCAGTAATCAGTCCTACCTGATTATTGAAAACATCATCGACGCCTGCAAATCCACAGGGGCCGAGGCCGTCCATCCCGGCTATGGCTTCCTGTCGGAAAATCAGGCCTTCGCCAAGGCCCTTGATGCAGCAAACATCGCCTTTATCGGTCCGCCGAATGGCGCCATTGCTGCCATGGGCGACAAGATCACCTCGAAAAAGATCGCGGCCGACGCGGGTGTTTCAACCGTTCCCGGTTTCATGGGCGTGATCAAGGACACCGACGAGGCCGTCAAGATCGCCAACGACATCGGCTATCCGGTGATGCTCAAGGCATCCGCTGGCGGCGGCGGCAAGGGCATGCGTATTGCCCGAAACGATGCCGAATGCCGCGAAGGTTTTGAACGTGCAACGTCAGAAGCCGCAAGCTCCTTTGGCGATGACCGCGTCTTTGTCGAAAAATTCGTCGAGGAACCGCGCCATATCGAAATTCAGGTGCTGGCCGATAAACACGGCAACGCGATCTATCTTGGCGAGCGCGAATGCTCCATCCAGCGCCGCCACCAGAAGGTCGTCGAAGAAGCCCCGTCACCCTTTATCGACCCCGCGACCCGCAAGGCCATGGGTGAACAGGCCGTGGCACTGGCACGTGCGGTGGATTACTGCTCTGCCGGGACGGTGGAATTCATCGTTGATAAGGACAAGAACTTCTACTTCCTTGAAATGAACACCCGGCTTCAGGTCGAACATCCGGTGACCGAACTTGTCACCGGTCAGGATCTTGTCGAATGGATGATCAAGATCGCCGATGGTGAAAAGCTGACGCTCAAACAGGATGATGTCAAACTGACCGGCTGGGCCATGGAAACCCGTGTCTATGCCGAGGATCCCTTCCGCGAATTCCTGCCTTCCACCGGCCGTCTGGTACGCTATCAGCCACCAGAGGAATCCGACACCGTGCGTGTGGATACCGGCGTCTTTGAAGGCGGCGAGATTTCGATGTTCTATGATCCGATGGTCGCGAAACTGATCACCTATGGTGAAAACCGCGATCAGGCGATTGGGGAAATGCGCCGCGCGCTTGATGCCTATTACATTCGTGGCATTTCGCACAACATCCCGTTCCTGGCCGCTGTTATGGCCAACAAACGTTTCCAGGATGGCAATATCACCACCAACTTCATCGCCGAAGAATACCCGGATGGTTTCTCGGCCGATGATCTGCCCAATGATGATCCATCGACCCTGATCGTGGTCGCCGCCTACCTTAATCAGCGTCTTGCCGAACGCAATGCCGGCATCACAGGCCAGGTCAGCGATCATCCGCTTGAAGTTGCCGAAAGCTGGGTGGCGGTTTGCGGCGATGAATACACGCCGTTTGATATCGAGTTTGATGGTGTTAACGGCGATTACATCGTTGCCATCGGGGACCGCAGCTACGGCGTGGTCTCGGACTGGAAGATCGGCGATCCGATGTTTGTCGGTGAAATCGACGGTGCCCCGGTCTGTGTGCAGATCGACCTCGAAGGGGTGGGCTATCGCCTGTCGGCCAACGGCATTCAGCGCAGCTTCAAGGTGATGCTGCCACGCGTCGCGGAACTGCAAAAACTGATGCCGTTCAAGGCCCCGCCGGATATGTCGAACTTCCTGCTCTCACCAATGCCGGGCTTGCTCGTCAAGGTCTCGGTCGAGGAAGGCCAGACCGTCCAGCCGGGCGAGGAGCTCTGCATCCTTGAGGCCATGAAAATGGAAAACGTCCTTAAATGCGAAAGCAAGGGCGTGGTCAAAAAGATCCACGCCGAGCAGGGGGCTAACCTCTCGGTCGATGCGATTATCATCGAATTCGAAAAAGACGAATAAACTGTCTAGAGATTGGTCAAACGGTTACTGCCGAGCCCGTCCCCTTTGGGGGCGGGCTTTCTTTTGGAAGAAAAGGAAATTACTCTCGTCAGAGCGTTGATTTTTATAGGAGCAACAAGCGTGTCGAGGTTTGGTATTAGAGAATTTATTTCTCCGAAGCTTTGGGTCGCGCTGGTCCTCTGTGGTGCATTTTTTGTCATTGCGATTGGCATCTGGGGTGAAAGTTTAGTTGGAGGGGATGTAGGGCCGGTAAGTAATGCTATCCGGGGATTCCATTGGGAAACGTTGGCTGCTGGACTTTTCGGTCTTGCAGGTGGTTTGTTTGTGATTGTTGCGACACGCAACCAAATGGCCCAGTCGGAGCGCATCGCTATCCAGCAACATCGAGACTTTTTGCTCTCTGACATAAATGCCGAAATGGGAGATTTAGGGGACTTCTGTGTCACGTGCCAGGAATTCATTGATAGAGCTCAAAGGCTTTCTGGTTTGGCGGAGCACGGTAGAACTGAGGACTATATAGCAGAGCGGGTCTCAGTATCGCTGGATGCCAAAGACGAGAGTTATCTTTTAATCAAATACATAGATATAGCTGAAGAACTAAGAAGCAATGGTCGTGTTCCTGCAGTAGCAGTTGAAGCTTTTCATGACGTTACAGAAAGCCTCAAAGGCCTTTTGGGGGCGTTGCGAACGGTTAGCGTGGGAGAGAAGGATCTCATTTCGTGGATGTACCGTCTCGATTATAGCACCGGAGTATTGAGAGAAGCGCTGAAGCTTCACAAATTACGCATATTAGAGGTTCGAGAAATTTAAGCGGCTTGTTCGTCAGCGTTTTTCACGAAGCCGTCTGCCATTTCTGAGAGGTTTGTTGGGGGCCTTTCTTTAACTTGTTCAAACACTTGTGTTTTCAAGGGCTTTCGGAACAGTTTCGTGCATATTAAATACAGATAACGGGGCTTTACGGCGCGTTTGCACTGCCATATGGTCGTGAATTGAGGCCGTAATCCCTGTGAACATCAAGGTTGACTGCCAACGCATTGAACGTGCCTGCGGCCATCCAATAACAAGAAACGAGGCGTAAGAATGTACAAGCTGATTGCTTTTGATGGCGACGATACCCTTTGGCACAACGAGCCACTTTTCCGCCAAGCCCACGTGCAGCTTCGCGAAATGCTGGGACACTATGTTGATCCCGAACAGGTTGATGATCGTCTCTATCAGGCCGAGTTGGCCAACCTTTCCATCTATGGCTATGGCGTGACGGGCTTTACCCTGTCGATGATCGAAACGGCGATCGAATTGTCTGATGGTAAAATCAGTGCCGAAGACATCCATAAACTGGCCGAAACAGGCAAATCCATGCTGCGCGCGCCCACCCGGATCATTGAAGGGGCCGAGGCCGTGCTCAGGCAATATGCCAATCACCCGAAATACAAGGTGGTCCTGATCACCAAGGGTGACCTGATCGCCCAGCAGCTCAAGATCGAACGTTCCGGCTTTGAAGACCTGTTTGACGGGATTGAAATCGTCTCGGAGAAAGACTCGCTGACCTATCGCAACATCTTTGGCCGCTACGGGGTTGAGCCCGAAGAGGCGATCATGATCGGCAATTCGATGAAATCCGATATTCTGCCGGTCCTTGCGTGCGGGGCGACGGCGATCCACATTCCCTATGAAATCACCTGGGTGCATGAAATGGTCGATCAGACCGAAATCGACAATGCCAGCATCATTACGGCCGAAAGCATTGCACATGTGCCCCAGGTCATTGAAAAACTGGAACAGGAAAAGACCAGCGGGAGTATGGAGCATGTCTGATTGCGCCGGTTCTGAAATGTCGACAGAAGCCGTTCTGGCCAACGGCCCGGCAGCCGATCTTGATCCGCAAACCAAACTGGAACTCGAAGCCGCTGCCTTTCGCGGGCTGGTGACCCATCTGCAAAACCGCAAGGATGCACAGAATATTGATCTGATGAACCTTGCCGGGTTCTGCCGCAACTGTCTGGCCAAATGGTATCTGGCCGCAGCGCGCGAACGCGGTGTCGCCATGGATTACGATGGCGCGCGTGAAGTCGTCTATGGCATGACCTATGACGACTGGAAGGAAAACCATCAGCTTCCCGCATCCGAGGAACAGAAACAGAAGTTTCAGGATACCGCCCATCTGCACGCAAAAATCCCCGGCGCGAAATAACGCCCGGCAGACAGGCCGATCAAAGCTGACATCCTGACATATCGGAAAGGGAGGACGTCCGATCATGACAGATACAAGTCCCGACCCGTCAACCGGGGCCGGTAACATCGCCGTTCATGCCCGGATCGAAGGCCGGGTTCAGGGCGTGTGGTATCGCGCATGGACCGTGGAACAGGCCCGCAGGCGCGACCTGACCGGCTGGGTGCGCAATCGCAATGATGGCACGGTCGAGGCGGTCTTTTGTGGCCCGGTCAAGGTCGTTCAATCCATGATCGACGCCTGCCACGAAGGCCCGACCCATGCACGCGTGGATCGCATTCACGAAGAACCTGCCCTTGAAGACGGCTATACGTCATTTGAAAAACGCCCAACCGCGTAAATGCCGCCAAACTCAATGAATTGGCGTCTTTATCAAAGCCGCTCTAAAAGCCTTTTTGCGCGATAATGTGGAAAAAGGCTTTTTCTTTATCGCACTGCGGTGGCATGGTTATGAAATCCTGTCTGCATGGTCAGATCGATGCAGTCGGGAAATCAACAGGGAGACTACATATGACTTTTATCGGAAAATCATTTGGCGTGGCTGCCATCATGGCGACCAGTGCGCTTTTCGCGTTCGGCGCACAGGCAGAGTCCGAGCAGAATGACGGCCTGAATGGCACACTGTGGTTGCAGACCTCGGTCGAATACAAGACGACTGCCATGTCGGTCTATGCTGGCGCGACCCGCTTGCTGGACGCCGCCATTGGCGATCACAACTGGACCGCCGCACTTGAGCAGGACGGCAATTATTCGACCAAGCCGCCGGCGGTGATCCTTGATGTTGATGAAACCGTTCTTGATAACTCCGCCTATCAGGCATGGGTTGTTGCCGAGAAAACCCATTACAGCTCCAAAACCTGGGCGGCTTTCGTGCATGACATGATTTCCACCCCGACGCCGGGCGCACTGGAATTTACCAAGGCGGCAGCGGCACGTGGTGTTGAAATCTTCTATGTTTCGAACCGCAAGGCGCCGGAAGAAGATCCGACCATCGAAAACCTCAAGAAATTCGGCTTCCCCTATGCGGATGAAAAACACGTCATGCTGCGGGGCGAGGTCGAAGAATGGGGCTCGAACAAAACGCCGCGCCGTGCGGCTGTGACCGAAGATTACCGTGTCATCATGCAGTTTGGCGACAACTTCGGCGATTTCACCGACGAAATCGACGGCTCGATTATCGAGCGTCTCGAAGTCATGGAAAAATACGGCAATTACTGGGGCGAACGCTGGTTCATGCTCCCGAACCCGAGCTACGGTTCCTGGGAATCCGCGGCCTTCGGTGGCGACTGGGGCAAGTCCGGCGACGAACGCCGTCAGGACAAAATCAACGCCATGACCCCATGGGCTGGTCCGGCTGAATAAGCTTTGCGCATATCGCAATTGCTTTAAGGGCGTCCCATAGCGGGGCGCCCTTTTTTGCGAACTATTTCAAAACCCAGGAAAAGGCGCGTCTGAGCTCCGCCACACAGTTCTTGTCATAGCAACGCCCATGCGCCAGCACCACATAGTCGGGCGCCCAGTCAATCATGGTTTCAATTGCCTTGCGCACCCCATCCTTGTATCCGGCAAAGGTCAGGCGCATGTCGCGTGGCATGCTGCCATGCGGGTCCATGGTGCCAAGTAACCTGACCATAAACCGCCAAATCGGGTTTTTGATTTTGTCGGCTTCGAAATTCTCGATAAGGTCGGTTAGGATCAGTGTTTTGGACGCGTCATGGAAAAATACCGCCTCATTGAGGTAACTGCCCCGCACCAACACCTGGCTGATTTCATTGGCCCATTCCGGTTCCGGCGTATCGGCAAGCTCTGCATCAAAATCAACCGAAATGCCAACCGATTTGGCCCGCTTGATCACACCGGGCGCGCAGAACGCCTTTGCATCCGGATAGGCCTTTTGCCAGTCGGGCACACCGGCATAATGGATGGTATTGGATGCAATCAGATAAGAAACCTCGCCCAGCGCATCGACCTTGGCCCGAAGCGTTTCATTCAGGCGGATCGGCGAATGGACAAACAGTTTGCCGCTTTTAAGGCGGATGATCGTCATCCGGGTCGGGAAGGGCAGTTTAAGCCCGGCATATTGAAACCCGATCACCGGGCCATCAACAATCCAGACGTCCGGTGCAATCTGTTTGGGCGTATCAAGGGGCGCATAGGTCTCGACAGAGAACATGGGGCGGTCTTCCATCTTACGTTTGGTGGCGCATGATAACGCGACGTCGATGACAGCGACGATTACACAACCTTGCCCGGATTAAGCCTGCCATCCGGATCAATTGCCACCTTGATCGCACGCAGCAGTTTCAGCTTTTCCACACTGGCATAATGCGCCAGTTCATCCCGTTTAAGCTGCCCGATGCCATGTTCGGCACTGATCGACCCGCCAAGATCGAGAACAATGTCGTGAATGACACTATTCAGGCTTTCCCACTGCGCAAGATAGGCTTGCTTGTCCATGGTCGCGGGCTGGGTGAAATTGAAATGGATATTGCCATCACCCACATGGCCAAACGGGCAGGGGCGAATGCCGGGTATCAGCGCATCCGCACTCGCCATGCCGCGTTTCAAAAGCTCGGCAACCTTTGAAACCGGCACCGATACATCATGCTTGATCGATCCGCCTTCATATCCTTGTGCTTCCGGGATGCCTTCGCGGATCGCCCACAGGTTCTTGCGCTGTGCCTCTGACTGGGCAAGGGTGGCATCAACGGCAAGCCCGACCTCAACCGCCTGACCCAACAGATCGACCAGAAGTGTTTCAAGATCATCATTCGGGCGCGACGATGTCAGCTCAATCAACACATGCCACGGCGTTTTGGTTGCAAGCGGCCGCGTCAGGTTCGGCAGATACGTGACAGACAGATCATGGGCGAAATTGCTGATCAACTCGAAGGCGGCAATGCCATCGCCGGTATGACGGCGTGCGAGTGCCAGAAGATCAATCGCGCATTCCGGCGACGGCACGGCAATCCAGGCGGTGGCGGTGTGTTTGGGCTGGGCAAAAAGCTTCAGCGTCGCCTTGGTAATGATGCCAAGTGTGCCTTCCGCACCGATAAACAAATCACGCAGGTCATAGCCGGTATTGTCCTTGCGAAGTTTGGACAAGCCATTCCACACCGTGCCATCGGGCAATACGACCTCAAGCCCAAGGCACAAATCACGCGCATTGCCGTATCGAATAACGTTCAATCCCCCGGCATTGGTCGCAAGGTTGCCACCAATCTGGCATGTGCCCTCAGCACCCAGTGACAGCGGGAAAAGCAAATCCTGCTTTTCGGCGGCTTCCTGAATGTTTTGCAGGATTGCACCGGCTTCAACGGTGGCTGTGAAATCACGGTCATCAATCTCGATCACGCGGTTCATGCGCTTGAGATTGATCAGGACCTGTTTGTCACTGGCAACCGCCCCGCCGCACCGCCCGGTATTGCCACCCTGCGGCACAATCGCGATGTCATGTGCGGCACAGATGGCAACTGCCTTGGCGACTTCCTCGGTACTGGCCGGAAACAGGATGATCTCGGCATGGCCTTCAAACTTGCCGCGCGCCTCTGCATTGTGGGCGGCCAGAACATCGCTTTCCATGCTGAAACCTTTGGGGCCCAGCAGGTCTTTTAGTTCGGCAAGTGCGGCTTCTGGCAGGAACGACATGGTGTTGTTCCCTTACTTGCCGTCATGGGGCGCGCGCGGGGCGCTAGCCCGTTTCAGGCGGTCATTGATCGCAATGCCCAGGCCGTGATCCGGGATTGGTGCAATCGCGATGCCGGCGAAGTGGCTTTGATCGGCTTCATGCAGCTTGGCAAAAAGATTGGCGGCGGCCTCGATATCATCACCGGTTTTTGACAGCCACAAGACCGCATCAAATCCCTTGGTATTACAATCGCCAAAACCAAGCAGGACCTCATGACCATGTTTGGCCGGATCAGCGGTGGTGGCCTCAAGCCGCACCGGCAGACCCGGCGCATAATGGCTGGTCAGCATGCCGGGGCTTTTGGGGGCGGTATCATCGCTTTCCGCCATGACAACATCCGTACCCAGCAATTCCGAAACCTGATCGGCGGTCACACCACCGGGGCGCAGCATCACCACCCGATCGGTGGTCAGGTCAATCACCGTGCTTTCAAGCCCGACACCACACGGTCCGCCATCCAGGATCATGCCTATCGCATCGCCAAGCGACCCCGCCACATGGCCCGCCGTGGTCGGGCTGATCTTGCCAGACCGGTTGGCGGACGGGGCGGCAACCGGGCGACCAACCGCACGCAACAGCTCACGCGCCATCGGATGGGCCGGAACGCGTACGGCAATGCTGGGCAGGCCCGCGGTTACCAGATCGCAAACATCGCTATCGGCTTTGCGCGGCAGAACCAGCGTCAGCGCACCGGGCCAAAACGCCTCGGCCAGCTTGTCGGCGCGCGCATCAAACGCGGCGTGCTTGGCCGCAGAATCACGATCGGGAAAATGGCTGATCAGCGGATTGAAGCTTGGGCGTTTTTTGGCGGCATAAATCCCCGCCACCGCATCGGCATTGGTTGCATCCGCGCCCAGCCCATAAACCGTCTCGGTCGGAAAGGCCACCAGCTCGCCCGCGCGCAGCTTCGCTGCCGCCTGACTAAGGGCACCTTCGGAATAGGGACGAATGGTAAGGGCTGGCGACATGCAACAATCTCTGAAAACACAAGCTAGTCAAATACCTAACTATGATGCTGTGCCATGACAAGGACGATCACGCGCAAAGCCCGCAATCAAAGGTGAAAAACCAACAATGATCTGGTGAAAAATATGCCCCAAACAGCGCAGAGCCGCCATGAAAATGGCGGCTCCAATTTACGCTCTAGCCCGGTTTCGCCCCGCGGTGGTGAAACTGGACCGCGTCGCCGTGATTCCGGCGGCTATTTACGTCACCTACACTCTGTGTGGCGATAAGGAATTGATAGCGCAAAACCTGCTGAAAGTCAACAAATCTGCGGGGTGGAGCAGTTTCAAGATTTCCCGAAAAATGCCGATTTGATCACTGTTGCAATGCGGGATCGGCAAGCTGCTGATGCGGCTTTGAAATTTGCTTTTGATCCCGCTTTGCGAAGAATCAGTTCTCGTATTTGACCGGCACAGACGGGGTGCGCGCGATGAAGAACGGGTTGCGGAAATCGGTCTTGCCATAAACGAATCCTGATCCGTCCATATTTTCAACCACACCACCGGCAGCAAGCAGAACGGCATGACCGGCGCCGATATCCCATTCCATGGTCGGGCCAAGGCGGGGATAAAGGTCTGCTTCACCCGCTGCGACCAGGCAAAGCTTGAGCGAGCTTCCCGCCGGGCGCAGTTCCTTGACCGCAAGGTCCCCCAGAAAGGCTTTCATCGCCTCCGGATCGCCGTGTGATCGCGATCCGACCACGACAACACCGTCTTCGGGCATTTCGCGGACCGAAATGGCGGTGGTTGTGGGTTCCATAACATCGCCCTCGATCAGCTTGGCACCATCGGGGCCGCCATAATAAAGCTTGTCGATGGCCGGGGCATAAACCACGCCCAGAACCGGTTGTCCCTTGGCGATCAGGGCCACATTGACCGTGAACTCGCCATTGCGTTTGATGAATTCCTTGGTGCCGTCAAGCGGATCAACCAACCAGAAGAAATCGGTATCGCCATTCACGTCGGGCACATCGCCCTTGGCAGCACTTTCCTCGGACACGATTTTAACATCGGGGGTGAGTGCGCGAAGGCCTGGCAGGATCACGGCCTCTGCCGCGTCATCGGCCTCGGTCACCGGGCTGGCATCATCCTTGGAACGCACGTCGAAATCGGTTTGATAGATTTCCATCATCGCGGCCCCCGCCTTGCGGGCGATTTCAATCAGTCCGTTTTCAAGGGCATCGGCATCGGCGGGCAGGGCAACGGTCATGGCACTCTCGTTTGTCAGGGAGATTGAACTATCCCACGGGAATAGGGAATTTTGCCCACAAGGTCCAGTGTCGCTTTGTCAGATTGTCAGATTGTCAGATTGTCGGGTTTTCAGCTTTGGGTGCCGAAACGTTCCGCCATGACATCCTTGAGGGCTGCCATCAGATCATTGCTTACCTGATCAAGGCTGACGACGATGGCCGGTTGGGCCGGGGTCGGGCAGATGCCCGCCATGATGTCTTCTGCCCGCCATTGCACCATCAGGCTCTCCATCAGCTCAACCAGCGTGATCGCGGTGGGCACATGCGTGCTTTGAATGCTGGCCTCAAAGCTTTCGGCCTCGTCGCGCATGGCAAAGATCGGGCAGTATTTCTGGCCGGTTTCCGTCGTGCGCAGCAACCAGCCATTATGGTAAAGCGCCCAGACACCTTCCCATTCCGCAACCTCGCGGATGAAATCGGCGTAGCGCGTATCATCTTGCCCGGTGTCGGGGGTGCTGCTTGCCATAACCTTTAATCCTGCTGGTCCCAGAAACCGCTGGGGCGGATATCCCTTGATGAAATCCCGCGGGTGATAAACCGCTCTGCGCGCATATTGGGTGACCAGTGATCCATCGCAAGGCCCGCCTTGCGCTTAAGATGTGCCAAAAAGTCTTTCGGATCGGGCAACTGATCCCAAACTTGCGGCAGGAACAAACCCCGCCGGTTGCCGTCCGAAAGAATAATCCCGTCCTCAAACGGGGTCAGTTTGGAAATAAAATCGGCTTCATCGGCAAAGCCAAACGGCTGCGGTGGCGACAGGACCGATATCGAAAGTTCCAGATCATCGCCAATCTCCGCCCGCGATAACCCGGCAAAGCGCGGATCGCGAAAGGCTGCCTTGAATGCATTCTCGCACAGATCGGTGGCAAGTGGTGCATGCGAAATGATCGAACCGATACAACCCCGCAATTGCCCGGCTTTCTTGAGCGTCACAAAACATGCCCCCGGTGCCGCAAGTGCCGGACCAACTTCATTGGCCGCGACCTGCAGCGGTGCCCCGGTCTCCATCCCGTGCAGGATCGATTGCCGACACAGATCCAGCATCGCAGGGCCATGCGTTCTGATCAGGGTCTCGGTCGTCTTGGTGAAGTCGTCTTCGCCGTCACCGCCCATACCCGATGCCTTTCCGTCATAAACCGCCCAGGCGCCATAGCCGACGACGCGCGATTTATCGCCCGTCACATCGCCGGAATTGCGCATGCCAAGGGTCTTGATCTTCATGCCGCGATTGCGTGCGGCGATCAGCATCCCGGCCACCGGCAACGCGCCGCAGGCATCGTTTGTATCAATATTCTCGGCATCGAAATTCTCGATCATGGCGCGGGTGCGATTATCCATCCGCTTGGCGGTATCATAATCATGGAAATGCGACAGATCCGATGAAATCACGATCAGGGTTTCCGGCCCGCCCCAAAGCTTCTCGATCACCTCATGCACCTGACGCGGGCTGCACCGGCTGACCAGAAGCGGCACAATGCCGATATCAGCATCCTCGCCAAACAGGCGCTGGATAAACGGTAATTCGATCTCAAGCCCGTGCTCACGTGTGTGTGCGTCGTCCAGCATCTGAACATGCGGCAACGCCAACGCCTTTTGCAGGGCGGGAAGGTCACAGCGCATAGTACCAAGTGGCGTGGCAAACTGATCGGCGCGGGCCAGCGCAATCCCCTGAAACGCCATGCGATGCGCCGGGCCAATGATCACAATGCGTTTGATGGTGTCCTTCAGCGCCCGAACCGTGGCAAAGCCAAGGGCGGCAATCGCACCCGAAAACATCAATCCCGCGTGCGGCACAATGATCGCCTTGGGAGACGCATCTCCCGACACGGCATCCGAATGCAGGGCCGCATCCATCAACCCGTCGATCTCGCTGCGCAAGATATCGGCATCATTCGGATAAAACGTTCCGGCAACGGCAGGTGGGCGGATAATGGTCATTGGCGCTCCAATCGCATGATAAGGGTCGCAACGGATTTATTTGATCGGAATGGCAGGCTCTGTCTTGGTGAAATACTAGGAAATCTCCGAAGTTCGGGCTGGTATCCCGACTGAGGGGATTGACGCTGGATTTGGCCAAGACAGAGCCTGTCCGTAGGATCAATCAGATTAGCAAGACCTACTTTGTCGTAAGGTTTTGAAAGATATTGATCTTCCTGCAATCTTACTTCGCGTATTCGAGCAAATCTGATTGACCATTCCATCAAATAAGTCCGTTGTGACCCTCTCTTTAAAAAGATAGCGATCAGGACTAGATTTTCAAAGAGGAAGCTTTGCATTTGGAAAACGCCGATGACTGATCGCGCATCCCTGACCGACACCGTCCCCGGACGCTACTGGCACCATCTCGATGATGGTCGTATTCAGTGCGATGTCTGCCCGCGCTTTTGCAAGCTAAAGGACGGGCAGCGGGGCTTGTGTTTTGTGCGCGCACGTCAGGGTGATCAGATGGTGCTGACGACGTGGGGCCGGTCTTCGGGTTTTTGCATTGATCCGATCGAGAAAAAGCCGCTCAATCATTTCCTGCCCGGCACGCCGATCCTGTCGTTCGGTACGGCGGGCTGTAATCTGACCTGCAAGTTCTGCCAGAATTACGAAATCTCCAAAGCGCGCGAGATGGACAAGCTTTCCTCGCTCGCCACCCCGGAAATGATCGCCAAAACCGCCAAGGCGCATGGCTGCTCGGCGGTGGCATTCACCTATAATGATCCGGTGATCTTTCTGGAATATGCCGTCGATGTCGCCATTGCCTGCCGTGAAATGGGGCTGCGCACCGTCGCGGTCACGGCGGGCTATATCGGCGATAAGGCGCGCGAGGAATTCTTTCGCCACATGGATGCCGCCAATGTCGATCTGAAGGGGTTCACGGATCGCTTTTATCACCAACTATGCTCGGCCCATCTGGGTGACGTGCTGGAAACGCTTAAATATCTGCGCCACGAAACCGGGGTCTGGATGGAACTGACCAACCTTGTCATTCCCGGCGAAAATGATGGTGACGCGGAATTCCACGAAATGACGTCATGGGTCCATGATGAACTCGGCCCCGATGTGCCAATGCATTTTTCGGCCTTTCATCCCGATTGGAAAATGATGGACACCCCACGCACCCCGCCTGAAACGCTGGTGCGGGCGCGCAAAATCGCCATGGAAAACGGCATTCGCTATGCCTATGTCGGCAATGTTCATGACAAAACCCACAGCAGCACCTTTTGCCACGGCTGTGGTGAGGTCCTGATTGGCCGTGACTGGTATCAGCTGTCTGACTGGAACCTTGATGCCCATGGGGCATGCAAAAGCTGTGGTACACATTGCGCCGGTGTCTTTCGGGCACACCCCGGCACATGGGGCCCGAAACGCCAACCGGTCCGCTTGATGGCCGGTACGAAGTAATCACAACCAACAAGACTTCAGCCGTAAACTCACGGCCATAATTCCGCAGGGAGAACGACATGGATATCAAACGCGCCGGATCACAGGCCTCAACGGTCGGATCCCCGGAATATTTCACCGGGCAGGTTCGCATCGAACCGATCATCAGTGCGACTGATCCCGCCCGTGTGGCTGCCGCCAATGTGACGTTTGAGCCCGGCGCACGCACCACATGGCATACCCATCCGCTGGGCCAGACCATCATCGTGACCGCCGGATTTGGCCGTGCGCAGCGCGAAGGCGGCCCGATCGAGGAAATCCGTCCCGGCGATATCGTCTGGTTTGAACCGGGCGAAAAACACTGGCACGGGGCCGGTCCCGAAACCGCCATGACCCATATCGCCATTCAGGAAAAGCTCAATGGCTCCCCGGTCGATTGGCTGGAACCCGTGACCGATGCGGATTATCTCGGCCAATAAGTATGCGTGGTGATCGTTTTTACTGGCACTGTGGCGTCATATCGCTAAATTGCCGCACAGTTTGACGCGGTTGGAAAGAAAGCACACGCAGTGGCCGGGATGAAAATTCGCAAAGCCCGTTTGGGCGATGTCGGGGCAATTTTTGCCATCCGAAGCCGCGTGCGTGAAAACCACCTTTCCGCATCTGAGCTGGCCGAACGTGGCATCACCAAGGCCGCCTTTGGTAAATGGCTGGAACAGGGATACGGCATCTGGCTTGCCGATCTTGATGGCTCTGCCGCCGGCTTCGCCATTGCCATCCCGAGCGAAGCAACGCTTTGGGCGCTGTTTGTCGATCCGGAATTTGAAGGCCGCGGGGTGGGGGCGGCATTGCTGCGCACCGCCGAAGACTGGCTGTTTGCCAAGGGATGTAATGACATCTCGCTGACCACCGGGGCCAACGCGGAAAACCGCGCGCATGGTTTTTATGAAAGCCACGGCTGGCATTCCACGGGCGATGTCGAAAACGACGAGGTGGAATACATCAAGTCCAACCCGTCGCTTTCGCTGTTTGATTTCGGCTAGGTCGCCTTCTTTACCGCACCGGTATGCCGCGCGTTTTCTTTTGGCTTGGTCCCAGCAACACCGGTGCATAACCCATCAAGAACGCCAGCCACCCGCCAATCCACATCAAGGTCGCAATCGCCAGAATGGTCACATAGCCCGATCCGGCGAAACCGACCATAACCCGCAATACGGTCGAAACCCAGATAAGCCCAAACGCACTGTTCAAGGCCCATCCTGCGCGCAATTCCCGCCCTGTATGGCCAAGTGCGGCCCGTCCGGCAATGGCCAGAACCATGCAGGCCATCGCCCCGCCGGTAAGCGCATGCAGGGCATCACGGCTGCTCATGACATCAGGCCACAGGATCGCAACGCCCAGCAGGACAAGCCCGGCGGGCACCCAGAAATAACCAAGATGCAGCATGATCACGATGGGTTCGCGCCAGCTGTGCACCCCGCGCCATCGCACCAAACGGATGGCGTGCAAAACCCCGGCAAACAGCAATACAGAACCGGCAATCACGCCTGCGGGATCAAGGATCACGGCAACGATGCCAAGCGCAATGCTGGCCAGACACACCATGTCAAATCGGCCAAACATGCTGGGCATCGGGGCATTGATCTGTTCGCGCTGCATCCAGTTGCGTGTAAAGGCCGGGATGACCCGCCCGCCGATCAAGCCGATCAGCAATATAATCGCGAGAATCGCCGTTTGATACAGCATGGCCGGATCAAGGGCGATGACATCAAGGCAGGCGGCGACAAACAATCCATCAAACAGCGCGATCATGGAAATGACGGCCAGAACCCGCATGTTGCGGTAATTTCGCGCAGCTACCAGTTCGCGCACACCAAGGGCAAGCAGGAAGATGAAATAAGCCAGCGCCCCGACAATCGTCAAAGCCGGGTCCAAATATTCGCCAAATCCAATGGCCAGTCGCCCGATCAGCCAGCTTGTGGTTAACGCCATTAACATGACACCGGAAATCGGTGGGCGACTTGTCCAGTTGGCAATCGCGGTCAGCAAGAACCCCCCGATGGCCGCCCCGCCAAATCCGAAAATCAATTCGTGGGCGTGCCACCACGAACCTGTTCCCAGACTGGGTGTTGCAATGCCATGCACAAAGCCCGCAACCCACCAAACGACAGCCACGATGGCCAGAAGCCCGGCCAGCAGGAAAAGCGGGCGAAAAGCCCCCGTCCAGAACGGATGTGTGGCGCGTTGTGGTTCGGTAATCGAAATCGGTGCGGTTCTGCCAGCCATGACATACCTCCAGAATGTTGGAATGCGTCATAGTAGCGACCTTGGCGGATCTTGCCTTGACGTTGCGCAATTCGTTGGCGTCCGGTTTTGCCGGGTTGGTGTTGCCTTTGCGTGAAATCGCGCAGGAAATTCAACGATAAACCTTTTCAACCGCGTTTAACGCGCTAGATTAGGGACATCAATTTCTTTGCAGTTGCTTGATCAAGGGCTGCGCCCCGAAACATGACAGGAGTCCTGTTCACCATGAAGATCACGTTTTCCGATCTCGCCATCCCGAAAACCGGTGCCGTTATCGCCTTTGCGACCGAAGGTGCCGATCTGATGCCCAGTGCCGTTGCGCTTGATGAGGCAACCGGGGGTGCGATCACCAAGGCGATCAAGGCGTCGACCTTCAAGGGCAAGTCGGGCCAAAGCCTGCAGGTCCTTGCACCGGCCAATGTCGATCTGTCGCGCGTGATCATTTTCGGGATCGGCAAGGAAGCCGAATTTGACGTGATTGCCGCCCAGAAATTGGGGGGCTCTGTCACCACCCGCGCCATCTCGACCGGCGAGAAGGAGCTTTCCGTTCTCTTTGATATGGAAGGTCTGGCGTCTGATTTCGCGACCGGTGCGATGCTGCGCGATTATCGTTTCGACAAATACCGCACCACCGAGACCAAGGAAGACAAGCCGGTCCTCAAGGCGCTGAATATTTCAGCCCGCGATCACAAGGACGCCAAGAAGCAGTTTGATTCTGCCAAAAAGGTCGTCGAAGGCGTGTTCTTCACCCGCGATCTGGTGTCTGAGCCGGCCAACGTTCTTTATCCCGAAAGCTTCACCAAGGAAGTCAAGGCGCTCGAAAAACTCGGGGTCGAGATTGACGTCCTTGACGAAAAGGAAATGAAAAAGCTCGGCATGGGAGCACTTCTGGGTGTTGCCATGGGATCGGCCCAGAAACCGGCCATGGTCGTCATGCGCTGGAACGGCGGCAAGAAAAAGGACGCCCCGGTCGCCTTTGTCGGCAAGGGTGTGACCTTTGACACCGGTGGTATCTCGCTTAAACCGGCTGCCGGCATGGAAGACATGAAGTTCGACATGGGCGGGGCCGGTGTGGTTTCCGGCCTGATGAAGGCGTTGGCTGGTCGTAAGGCGAAATGCAATGTGATCGGCGTGATTGGTCTGGTTGAAAACATGCCGTCATCGACCGCACAGCGTCCGGGCGATGTTGTCACCTCCATGTCCGGTCAGACGATCGAAGTCATCAATACCGACGCAGAAGGCCGTCTGGTTCTGTGTGATGCGCTGACCTATGTGCAGGAAAAACACGATCCGCGTCTGATCGTTGACCTTGCGACCCTGACCGGGGCTGTCATCATTGCGCTTGGCCATGAAAATGCCGGTCTGTTCGCCAACAATGATGAATTGGCGACCCAGATCAGCACAGCGGGTCTTTCGGTTGATGAAACCGTCTGGCGTCTGCCGCTGGGATCTGGCTATGACAAGCAGCTTAAATCCGACATTGCCGATATGAAAAATGTCGGCGGTCGTGCGGCGGGCTCGATCACCGCTGCCCAGTTCCTCAAGCGCTTTATCACCAAGGATCGCCCGTGGGCGCATCTTGATATCGCCGCCATGGCCTGGTCAACGTCAGACAAGGAAGTGACCCCGAAGGGCGCGACCGGCTTTGGCGTGCGTCTGCTTGATCGCTTTGTGGCTGATAACTACGAAAACTAATCACGTTCCCGATTGGCGTCATTCCCGCGCAGAGCCTGTGCCCGCGTAGGCGGGTACGGGAATCCACTTTGGCGCTACACGGGAACCAGATTCCGGGTCTGCGCTTCGCTTCGCCCGGAATGACGGTGGTGAAATAAGTGGGGCAGGGTGTTGATCACCTTGCCCCATTTTCATGTTCGGGATAAAACCGCCTTATGGCTGATATCTGGTTTTACCATCTCACCAGCATGCCGCTGGAACGGGCCTTGCCCACGCTGCTCTCCAAAACGCTGGAGCGCGAAAAGCGTGCCGTGGTGATGACCGGTGTCGAAGAACGCGTTGAAGCCATCAACACCCTGCTTTGGACCTACGACCCGGCAAGCTGGTTGCCCCATGGTTCCAAATCCGACGGCGATGCCGAAATGCAGCCGGTCTGGCTGACGGCCGAGGATGAAAATCCCAACAATGCCCAGTTCCTGTTTCTGACCGACCGCGCCATGAGCGACAAGGTCGGCGATTATGAACGCGTCATCATGCTGTTTGATGATCGCGACCGCGATGCGGTGGCAGAAGCCCGCACCCGCTGGAAAGACTGGAAAGACGCGGGACACAAACTGTCCTACTGGCAGCAAACCCCGCAAGGCGCGTGGGAAAAAAAGGCCGAAAGCTAAGTGGAATCGGCCTTTTGGTTTTTAAAGTTCCTTGATCAACAAGATCCAGTTTTCACCCGGATTATCCCAATCTTCCTTGACCATCCTGCGCGATGCACAGGCGGTATATCCCAACCGTTCATAAAGTCGCACCGCGCCGGGATTGCCATCCGATGCAATGATGCTGACCGAATGCTTGCCAGCCTTGCGCGCGTCACTTTCAGCCGCCCGGACCAGAAATGATCCGACCCCGCGATCGCGAAACGGCGGAAACACTGCCAGCACGTTGATGTACCAGCTACCCGGTGCAAGGCTTTCAAGCTCAAGGATCGGTACGAACATCGCCGGTATTTCCGCAGGATCAACCGGCTCAAACGCATCTGGCTGACCATAGGCCGTGATGGCCCCCATGATCTGGTCGTCGCCAATGGCAAGGCATGTGTTGCGGTATGAAAATCCGCCTTCTTCGCGTTGCGCACGGCGACGGCCAACATCCCAGGCGGTTTCATTGCCCTCGATCATATCCTGCCACAGATAAACCGGTAGTCCTTCCCCGGCGAGATTGATCAGTTTGGCCATGACATCGGCATCGTCTGGCGTGGCAGCCCGCAGTTCGATTGGCGGTCTTGGTTGTGGCGACTGCGCTGCCAGCTTCGGGTTTGAATTCATTGCTCGTGTCCCTTTGGGTTTTCTGTCGTGTCTGTTTTTTTCTGGTGTATCGGTTCAGTGTGGTGCGCGATCTGGCGTCAGCACGTGTTTTGCCATGGCACCGACGTGACGATGATCCGTCCCGCAGCAACCGCCAATCACCGCCAGGTTCGGCAAAAGATCGGCAAGATCGCGATAAAGCTGACCAAGTTCTTCCGGGTCGCCATCATCAAGATGCGTGCTGGCATCCAGTTCCGCGTGGCTTTGGCGCGATGCGTTGGCGCGGACGCCGCAGATCCGGTTTTTCCAGTCGCCATTCTCTTGCAGCCGGTCACGGAAATGATCCGGGTGTGCGCAGTTGATCATGTAATAGGCCGGGTAATCGCCTGTGTGTTCATCGACCATCGCAATGGCTTCACGGATTGTCTCGCCGCTTGGCAGGTTGCCATCTGTTTCAACGGTGAACGAAATAACGCAGGGGACATCGACATCCCGACACGCCAGCGCAATGCCGATGGCCTCGTTGGGGTAGTTGATGGTCACGACCGAAATCATATCCACACCGGCCTTGGCAAAACCCACGATTTGCACCGCGTGATAGGCGCGTGCCTGATTGATCGTCATCCGTTCTGACGGCACATACCCGTCACCGCGCGGCCCGATATTGCCACTGATCAGGCATGGCGTTGCATCCGAATGATAACGGTCACGCAGCTCTGCCATCAGTTCAATGGCCTTGCCGTTCATCGCGGCCAGTTCTGCGGCGTCATAACCGATCCTGTTTCCCCAGTCGCGGTTGGCGCGCCAGGTCGGGCTTTCAAGGATAAAGCCAGACTGCGCTTCCTTGGCCAGTGCAAGGTAACGTTCGTAATAGGCAGTGATGCGCGCGCATCCCTCTGGCGTTTTCAGAAGGTCGAAAGATGCAAAATGCGGAAGGTCGATCCCGTCATGAAAAATCAGGGTGGTCTCAAGACCGCCATCGGTGATGAATTTTGCTCGTCCATGTGGCGGAAGGTGCGGATTGCGTGTGCTCATGTGTCCGAATTTCAGTTTTTGGTTTCAAATTTTCTACCGCTTGGGTATTTAAACGCGGGCCGGAAATCTCGCTCTGATTGGGTTTTGCTTCTAGTAGGCATGCGGTCGGTTTTTTCAGATTTCCGAAAACGCATTCAAAACAAATATTTACAAGGGATCCGGTGCTTTTTGGCGCGGCCATGCAGGCCTTTGGCGACGAAAAACCGTACCGGCGGTAGGGTAAGTGATGAACGAAACGAAAAAACTGACGATCACCGACACGTTTGGCGGCCCCAAACGCAAGGGCGAACGGACACGCGAACGCATTCTTGAAATTGCTTCGAAATCGATTCTGGAAAAGGGCTTTGGCGCAACCTCGATCGAGGAAATCATTTGCGAGGCGGGCCTGACCAAAAGCGGGTTCTTCTATCATTTTCGCGACAAGAACGAGCTCGCGCGTGCGCTTTTGCAACGCTATATCGAACAGGATGATGAAATCCTCGATCAGGTATTTGATCGGGCACGTGAACTGGTGGACGATCCGCTTCAACAGTTGCTTGCGGCCCTGAAAATGCTGGCCGAGGTACTCGAAGACCTGCCCAATGGTCATCCGGGCTGCATTGTCGCGGTTTATTGCTATCAGGAACGCCTGTTTGACAAGGAAGTCCGGGATTTGAACCGTGATGCGGTTCTGGCATGGCGCATTCGTTTCCGCGCAACCCTTGATGATATTGCTGGCCAGTATCAAACGACCGAGCCGGTCGACCTTGAACAGGTTGCAGACATGATTTCGACCGTGCTGGAAGGCGGGATTGTGATGTCAAAGGCACTCAATGAACCGCGTAAACTGGCCGATCAGGTCATGTTGTTGCGCAGCTTCATCAAGTTGCTGTTCACCCCGCGTTCGAACTGAAGTTGAACATATAAACTTCTGTAATTTAATGGGGAATCATACATGCCATGCGTAAAATGCATGTTGTTCCCCATTGAAGAATGACGTCCGGTCAGATACACAGGGTTCATTGATCGCGCCGATTTGCTCCTCAGCTTGCGGGCGCGTTAAAAATGCGGCTAAAGCGAGAGGGCGTATATATGCTCCGTATGTACGACCGCCTCGGTAACGCCGCGGCGGTTTTTTTGTATCTACGGAAAGGTTGAGACCCATGATCCGGCTCTCGAACGTCCAGAAAACATATGCAGCCCGGCGTGGCAGCGACGAACATATCGCGCTTCGTGGCATCAATCTTGATATTGCTGCTGGCGAAATTGTTGGTGTCATTGGCCGCTCCGGTGCAGGCAAATCAACCCTGATTCGCTGCATCAACCTGCTCGAAACCCCGACATCCGGGACCGTCACGGTGGATGGCACCAATGTCACCACGCTGTCGAAGCGCGACTTGCCGCTGTTTCGTCGTCAGCTCGGTATGGTGTTCCAGCATTTCAATCTTCTCTCCTCGCGCACGGTGTTTGATAACATCGCGCTGCCGCTTGAACTGGCTGGCGCCACCAAGGCCGATATCGCCAAGGCGGTTGACCCGCTATTGCCGCTTGTGGGCCTGGAAGAAAAGCGTGATCGCTATCCGGCCGAACTGTCGGGCGGTCAGAAACAGCGTGTCGGCATTGCGCGCGCGCTGTCTTCCAACCCCAAGGTTCTGCTGTGTGACGAGGTGACCTCCGCCCTTGATCCGGAAACCACCCGCCAGATCCTGACCCTGCTGAAAGACATCAACAAACGCCTTGGTCTGACCATGGTCGTCATCACCCATGAAATGGCGGTGGTGAAAGCACTCTGTGACCGTGTGGCTGTCATGGATGGCGGCGTGATCGTCGAAGAGGGGGCGGTGGATGGCATCTTTGCCGATCCCAGGCACGCCACGACACAGTCGCTTCTCGCTGACGAGTTCATGGATTTCCGCGCCGGGTCCGACGCGAACAACCCCGCAAACAATACCGGTGCCGCAACGACGGTTACAGCCGGGCAGGAGGGCTAAGTCATGTTTTCAACCCTTGCACCCATTCTGCTTCAGGCGACCTGGGAAACCATTTACATGGTCGCGGTATCGCTGTCGATTGCGACGCTGTTTGGCCTGCCGCTTGGTGTATTGCTCGCGACCTCTGGCCGGGGCGAGCTGTTTGAAGCGCTTTGGTTCCAGCGCGTTTTTGGCCCGCTGGTCAATGCAACCCGCTCGGTGCCGTTCATTATTCTGGCGGTTGCCATCATTCCCTTTACCCGCTTCGTTGTCGGGACCTCAATTGGCACGTCTGCGGCCATCGTGCCACTGACGGTCGCCGCCATTCCGTTCATTGCACGCATCATCGAAGGTGCGATGCGCGAAGTTGATGGTGGCTTGATCGAAGCCGCCCAGGCCATGGGCGCGCGCCCGGTGCAGGTCGTGACCAAGGTGCTGTTGCCCGAAGCATTACCGGGCATCATTCACGGTCTGACCCTGACCGCGGTGACCCTGATTGGCTATTCCGCGATGGTCGGTGCGGTGGGGGCCGGTGGGCTTGGCGATCTTGGCATTCGCTATGGCTATCAGCGTTTTCGCCCGGATGTCATGGCGGCGGTTGTCATCACCCTGATTGTCGTGGTGCAGGCGGTACAAAGCTTTGGCGACTATCTGGCGCGCAAGGCCGACAAACGCAACATCTGAGCATCTCGCCAAACGAAATTCGAATGTGAGGATTGCTCACATTCATCAAATTCCCGCACAAACCCAAAAGAAAACAAGGAGTTTTACAATGCGGTTTTTCCTTAAGCTGACGGCGGCTGCCGTTCTGGCATCGGCACTCACCGGTCAGGCACTGGCCAATGACGCGATCAAGATCGGTGTCACCCCGGGTGCGCATGAAGAAGTCATGGAAGAAGTCGTCAAGGTCGCAGCCACCAAGGGCTTGGACATCGAACTGGTCAGCTTCTCGGACTATGTTATCCCGAACCAGGCGCTTGATGATGGTGATCTCGATGCCAACAGCTTCCAGCACGTTCCGTATCTTGATAACCAGATCAAGGATCGCGGGTATGAGCTGTCGGTCGTTGGGTATAACATCCTGACCCCGATGGGCATTTATTCCAACAAGATCAAAAGCCTCGATGAACTGCCTGAAGGTGCCGAAGTCGGCATTCCGAACGATCCGACCAATGGCGGTCGTGCGTTGCTCGTGCTGCAGTCCCATGGCCTGATCAAGGTTGATCCGGCGGTTGGCCTCGTGGTCAGCCCGCTTGATATCATTGAAAACCCCAAGAATATCAGCTTTATCGAGCTTGACGCCGCCCAGCTGCCGCGCTCGCTTGATGATCTGGATGCGTCGGCGATCAACACCAACTACGCGCTCGAAGCTGGTCTGAACCCGATCAAGGATTCGATTGCAATCGAAGGCAATGACAGCCCGTATGCCAACGTGATTGTCACCCAGACATCGCGCAAGGACGAGCCGTGGGTCAAGACGCTGGTTGAAGCTTACCACGATGACGCGGTCCGCAAATTCATCGAAACCAAGTATGAAGGATCGGTCCTGCCGGTATTCAAACTTCCTGAATAATCAAGTCGATTATTCAATTCTATTTAATAATCCCGCAGGGTAATCCACCTTGCGGGATTTTTTGTGCCCGGACCAAATCCGGCCGCCAGATTAATCCTCATACGATTTGATTGCATGTGCGCCCGACCGTGACGCCTGCCGCCCGAAACAATGTCACGAAGAACGGTAAAATACCCTTTTGCTTGAAATGTTTGTATCATGCCAATTGGCATAAAAACGGGCTCGTAAAGTCGCGTGACAATGCACATATTAGATTGATTCCAAACATGATGGCGGCGTGGGTTTACGATGCGCGAGGCGTCATCCGAATTAAGACGGGGTCGCGGGGATTCCATCTTACGTTTTCGACGGGCTGTATTGCAGGCCGATAACACCGGGTTAAGAGGTGAGGTGCGAGGCCAGAAAGGCGCATCACCCCTGTGAGAGGTTTGACTAACGATGATCAAGTTCGGGCATATCAAGTCGTTTCTGGTCTGCTTTGCACCGCTTAGCGCGATATTTCTGGCAATTGTCAGCTTCCTGGCCTGGGATGTAAGCACGGAACGCGAAAGAACGATTGCCAGCGACCAGCGTTTCGCACTGGAACAGTCGATTTCCATCCTGCGTGAACGTCTTGAGGTGGTGGTTTCCGATCTTTTGATCCTTTCGGAAAGTCGCCAGCTTGAAGCCGTAATCGAAGGGCGGGTCCCCGAAGAGGAACTGGCCGAGGAATATGCTGTTTTCTCCCAGAGGCGCGGTGTTTATGACCAGGTCCGCTTTCTGGATAATGACGGCATGGAAATCATCCGCGTCAATTATGGCGGCGGTATTCCCTATGCCGTGCCGGGCCGTGATCTTCAGGACAAGTCAAGCCGCCCGTATTTTCAGTTTGCCAACAATGCGCCGCGCGGGACGATTTATGTCTCGCGGATTGAACTGAACGAAGAGTTTGGCGAAATAGAAAGGCCGATCAAACCGGTTGTGCGGTTATCTGCACCTGTTTTTGACAGGTACGGGCAGCGTCAGGGGGTTGTTGTCCTGAACCTGCGGGCCGGTCCGATCCTTGATGAGATGACCGCAGAATTGTCCGGTGATGGTGCGCAGGGCTTTGTGCTTAATCATCACGGCCACTGGATCGAGGGCGGAGAGGCCGGCGAAAACTGGGCGCAGGAGCTGAATGGCGCAGCCGTCGGACTGGGCGACCGGTTCCCCACGGCGTGGGAGAACATGCGCCAGGGACATGAAAGCTTTACCACCGATGACGGGTTCTATTCGGTACGGCGCCTTGATGTTTCGTCGCTGCTGCTGGCACAGAATGCAACGCGGACCTTGTCTGTGATCATTGGCGAACCGGACAGCAAGGTTAACGACCTTAACCTGTTTGTCGGCATGCGCCTGCCCAGTGACATCTACGAAGCGATGCTGCGCCCGGACCGTGGCTTGCTGATTTCGGTATCTGCGGCCTTCTTTGTCTTGATCGCGATCGGCAGCGGTGCCTATGCCTGGACCCGCCAACGCCAGATCGTTGCCAGTTTCGATGCCCGCCTGTCCGAGCAGGTTCTCCGCGCGTCAAAAAACAGTGTTGTTGTCACCGATGAGAATGGCCTTATCCAGAAAGTGAATCCCGGCTTTACGGCCATGACGGGGTATCTGCCCAACGAGGCGATTGGAAAGCCGTTATCGTTCCTGCGTGCCGAACAGGAAGAAGCCGATATTCTTGAAGATATCCTGATGGCGGCGCGCGCCAATGGAACCTGGGAAGGTGAAGTGTGCAATCGCCGCAAAGGCGGTGATTTCTTCTATGCCAATACCGTCATCAGCGCGATCACCGATCCGGGCAACTCGGAGGTCAACTTTGTCGAGATGGGTCTGGATATCTCGCGGCATATGGAAAATGCCCAGGAACTCTGGCGTCAGGCCAATCACGATGCCCTGACCGGGCTTCCCAACCGGTTGCTGTTTGAGGACCGGCTGGAAGTCGCCTGTGGTCACGCGGAAAATGATGGCTATTCAGTTGCGCTGCTTTATATCGACCTTGATGGTTTCAAACCGATCAATGACCGCTATGGGCATGAAATCGGCGATCAGGTCCTGCGCAAGGTTGGCGAGCGGATCAAAGCCACGGTCCGTCAGGGCGATACGGTTGCGCGACTTGGCGGAGACGAATTTGCAATCATTGTCGATGATGTCAATGGCCGGGACGAAGCCGACTGGATATCACAGAAGGTCGCGGGCTCTGTCCAGCGACCGATGGAATTTGGATCGCTGAGTGTCGAGGTCGGGGCCAGCATCGGGATTGCCGTGTTCCCGCATGACAGCCGGGAGGTAACGGCACTTCTCAGTCTGGCCGATGAAAAGATGTATCAGCAAAAACGCATTCGCAAAGCGGCAAATAACAAACTGGTCAATGCCAGACGATAAGCGGCTTCTGGGCATTCACGCTGTCGGTTGCAGGCGCACGCAGGCGGCTTGCATAACGTTATGCCTTGCCTGCGCCGCGTTTTGTGCCAATTTCATGACAAATGAAATGTCATCGGAACAGGTATTAACGTGATGCAGATCGGAGAACTTTCAAAGGCCACAGGTGTCAGCGTCAGGTCGCTGCGCCACTATGACAAACAGGGCCTTTTGGCGTCACGGCGCGCGCAAAACGGCTATCGGGTGTTTCATGCCGATAGCGTGTCGCGGGTCGAATATATCCAGCTTTTCCTGAGCTGCGGGTTCGGAACGCGCGAGATCGCCCGCTTCCTGCCCTGTTATGTCGAACAGGCCGATTTCAGTCAGCACACCTGTACGGCGGGATATGAACAGCATCTTGAAAAGATGTCGGAACTTGATGACCTGATTGCTGTTTTGAATGAACGGCGCGATCGCCTGCGGCATGTCATCGCCAATTTCGGCGAGACAAAATACGCAAACCTGAGTGCCGTTCCACCGGCCAAGCAGGCAGAAAACCGGCCCGAAAAAGCAGCATGACGATACCCGTCTGAAATCACGCTTGACCCTGACACTAGTGTCAGCGCGCAAGACTCCGACAGTTTCAATTTTGCAAAAAAGGAACTGTCATGAACAGATTTGCAGACAAGGTTTTCATTGTGACCGGGGCCGGGGCCGGGATCGGATTGGCCAGCGCGCGCTTGCTGGCCGAGAACGGGGCAAAGGTCCTGATTACCGGTCGCCGGGAAGGGCCATTGCGCGCGGCCGAACAGGATACAAGCGGTATTGCGGCACTTGTGGTCGATGCGACCGACCCCGATGCGGCGGAACGTACCGTCGGCGAGGCAATGTCGCGCTGGGGACGGATCGACGGGCTGGTCAACAATGCCGGTGGCGGCGTGATACAGCCGCTTGAGGCCGCCACCGAAGCCGCGATCTCAGACCTTTTCAAAATCAATGTCGGGGCACCGACGCTGCTGGCTTCGGCGGCCCTGCCACATCTGGCAGACAGCCAGGGCACGATTGTCAATCTGTCGAGCACGTTTGGCAGCAAGGCAGGCGCACATCTTGGCCTTTACGGGGCCAGCAAAGCCGCCATCGAACATTTGACGCGCTGCTGGGCGCTTGAGCTGGCCCCGCGAAACATTCGCGTCAATGCAATCGCACCGGGCCCGGTTGAAACCGCGTTCCTGCGCGAACGCATGTTGCTGTCCCCCGAGCAAGAGGCCGCCGTGAAACAGCAGGAAACCGAGATGATCCCGCTTGGGCGGCGCGGTGTGCCCGACGATATCGCCCGATCCGTGGTCCATCTGCTGGACCCGGCAAATGACTGGATCACCGGACAGGTGATCGGCGTCGATGGCGGGCTTGTGATCCGCTAGAAACCATCGGATAACTGACCGAAACAACACAGGCCCGCAATGCATGATTGCGGGCCTGTTCGATACGAAGCCAGCGGCCTGTGAACTTTTGCATCGCTATCTGCATGTGATCAGGGGAGCGGATGCCAGATATTCGCCCGAGTTAGTGACAGCAGGACTTCGAATTTGTGCTGTCCTCGTACAAGTCGTGCAGTTTTACCCAACTCATCGTGCCGTTTTCGTTGCGGCCAAAGGGCGTGAGGTCAAGGAAGGCATGCGCCCCGATCAGCGGATCGCCCCCACGGCTATAAGATGAATAGGTGTGGAAAATCTCGTTGGTGTCGGGATCGCGGTAAAATACGCTGATGCCGTGCAAGTCTTCCATCTTGCCGCTATAGGGCGCGAAATTGTAGGTCGTCTTGCCCGCCGCGACATCATCGGGGCGGAAGGAGGCATCAAAATCATAATTGAAATCGCTGCCATGCGAGGACACCCACGGGAAATGCCAGTTCATCCGTTTCTTGAATGGCAGGAATTCCGCCAATGGCGCACGTGATACAACCATCAGGGTCACGTCATGGTGGCGCAGATGCAGATTGGCTCCGTCAAAATGATCGGCAAGGAAGGAACAGCCGTCACAGCCTTCTTTCCAGCCGGGACCGAACATGAAGTGATAGACGATCATTTGACTGCGACTGTCAAACAGATCGCCGAGCGACTTTTTGCCGGTGGGCGTGTCGAATTCATACTCCTTGTCGACCTTGACCCAGGGCAAGGCACGGCGTTCTTCACACAGACGGTCCCACGCACGCATGTGGTCTTTTTCACGTTTCAGGTGCGCCTTGCGGGCTTCGAGCCATTCTGCGCGGGAGACGATTTGGGGACGGGTCATATCGGTTCTCCTTTTCCGTCGGGTTCGTCGGGGGGAATGTTTCCCGTGTGCCGGGCACCGCCGAGATTGACGCAGTGCCCGTGCCTCGTGTTTTTAGTCGACGCGACCGGCCGCACAGGCCGCCGGTTGCAGGGCCGGGTCGATTTCCGTATCGCCGCCATCCGGGTCGTCATCGGAGCTGCTATCAGCTTCGACATTGGCATTGCGCAAGACGATGACGGTGCCAATCGCAGACAAAACCATCAGAAGCGCACAGATGATTGAAATCACCTGCAAGCCGTCGGAGAAGGCTGTGCGGGCCTGTAGCAAGACGTCACCGGCCAAGCCGAAACGGGCATCACCCAGCGCATGCACGGCACCACCCAGCGTACTGCGGAGCGCATCAATCGCCCCGGCTGAGAGATTGGCGGGGAGGTCGGTATCAAGCATGGCGTCGCGATAGATCGCCGTGCCGACACTGCCCAGAACGGCAATGCCCAATGCCCCGCCCAGTTCGGCACTGGTTTCGGACATGGCCGCAGCCGATCCGGTGCGGTCGGTCGGGGCGGCCGTTACGACCATATCGGTACAGATCATTGCAACCGGTGTGATCCCCAGTGAAAAGATTGCAGCCCCGGTGGCAAGAATATAAAGACTGCCGACCGCGCCGGGCAGGGACAGCAGGCCAAACCCGAACGCGGTCAGGACAAGTGCGCCCGTCATGACCGAGCCGGGTCGAAACCGGCCCAGCAAAACCGGGGCCCCGAGCGATCCGACAATGCCCGAAACGGTGGCGGGCAGCATGGCCATGCCGGCCTGAACCGGCGTCAGGCCGATCACCAGTTGCAGCGACTGGGACAGGAACATGAAATAGGCCATCCCGACAAAGATCGCGGCCGTCTGAATGACAATCGGAACCGAAATCGTCCGTTGGTACAAAAGGCCAAGATCAAGCAGCGGGTCGTCGAGTTTGCGCTGGCGGCGGATAAAGACCCAGGTGCCAAGAAGGCCCAGCACGATGGCGGCGAGTGCTTCGGGGCCAACGCCATAGGCGGCCATAACCTTTACGCCGTAAATGATTGCAAGGATCGAGGTGAGTGAAAGTGCAGCACTTGGCAGGTCGATCCGCCCGAATTTTTCCGCCCTGTGTTCGGGCAGTAGGACGGGTGCAGCAAGCAATAGCAGCACCATCACCGGCACATTAAGCAGGAAGACCGCCCCCCACCAGAAATAGCTTAGCACCAGCCCGCCGAGCAACGGACCGGCCGCCGTGCCAGCCATGAAGGTCGTCATCCAGGCGGCAATGGCAAAGGAGCGTTCCTTTTCATTAAGAAACATGTTGCGGATCAGCGACAGCGTAGAGGGCATCAACGTTGCCCCGGCAACACCCAGAACCCCGCGCGCGAAAATCAGCATTTCCGATGTATTGGCAAAGGCGGCCAAAACCGATGCCGCCCCGAAACAGGCAGCCCCGATCATCAGAAGCTTACGCCGTCCGATGCGGTCGCCAAGCGTGCCCATGGTGATCAGCGATCCGGCAATGAAAAAGCCATAGATATCAACAATCCACAGCAACTGGTCACTGGTCGGGTTGAGGCTTGCGGTCAAATGGGGCACGGCAAGATGCAGGACGGTCATGTCCATGGCGATCAAAAGGCAGGGCAAGGCCAAAACCAGAAGGCCGATCCATTCGCGACGGGTCGCCTTGGTGTCGGTGCCTTGCGCGGCGGTTTCGAGGTGGCTTGGGGCGCTCATGTCTTGTTCCTGTGTTTCCTTGGTGGTGGCGTATGGGTAGCGCCTTGTATTTTGTTTTGCAGTGCTGTCTGGGTGCCCGCCCCCCGCCTTCGCGAGGGCAGGCTTTGCGGGCATGACGGAACCGGGGTGTTCTTTGTGCTCGTCACGCCCGCGCAGGCGGGAGTCCATGGTGCAGCGGTGGTGCTGCGGTTTCCATTCGCGGCAATGCTCGGACCTCAACCGTGATTGAGGTCAAGGGCTTTATGAGGCCGCCGCGAAGAGGGTTTCGAGTTTGTCCAGTGCGCTGTTCCAGCCGCCATTGTGACCGTCGCGGGCGGCCTCGTCGGCGAATTGTTCGTGATGCAGGACAAGGATGGTGGCCTTGCCGTTGTCGTCCGGCGCAAGGGTCAGTGTGACGTGCGATTTGCGTTCTGGCATGGTGATCCATTGCCAGCTAAAGGACAGCTTTTGGTCAAATTCAACCGCGTCATAGGTGCCGCTGACATCGTGAATTTCACCATCGGGTCCGGGTTCCTTGAAGCGGATGCGAAAAGTGCCGCCGACGCGGGCATCAATGGTGGCGTCCAGCGTCTGGCACTCATGCGGTCCCCACCATTGCGCAAGTTTTTGCGGATCGATCCAGGCGGCAAAGACCATTGCGGGCGGGGCGGCAATACGTCGCCGGATGGTCAGGCTTGGTTTTTCATCTTGCCGGAATGTTTGCTTTTGCGGGGGCTGTTGCGGTTGCGGTTGCGGTTGCATTACCGGTCCTCCTGATCCTGCGGGGCGGCGGGATGTGTCGGTGTCTCGTTCTTTGCCGCGTTCTCGACAAAGGCGGCCAGCCGATCAAGCCGATCGGTCCAGAACCGTTCATAACGGCGGAGCCATTCCATGGCGTGCGCCATCTTTTCAGGCTGAAGCCGAATGCGCACCGTGCGCCCGGTTTTTTGCCGGGCAATCAACCCGGCCCCAGACAGCACATTGAGATGCTTCATCACTGCTGGCAATGACACATCAAACGGCTCTGCCAGTTCGCTGACCGAAAGCGCGTCTTCGTCTTGCTCCAGCCGGGCAAGGAGGGCCCGGCGCGTCGGATCGGCGAGGGCGGCAAAAATGTCGTTCAGTTCGGCTTCTTGATACTTAACCATGAGGTTAAGTATTGAAGAAAAAATCGGCTGAGTCAATCATGGGTTGTTTGCGGCGGGATAAAAACATATCGCTCCTGACAAGCTGGTGTCAGGAGAAGTGTGGGACCCAGGTTTTTCAGGCAGGCGGGGAGGGAACGTTACGCCACAACCGGATAGGTTATCAGGCGGGCGCGTATGGCTTAGATGGATCCCCGCTTTCGCGGGGATGACGGGCTTTCAAGGTGCGGGGAATAGGCGGGGGTGGCGGATCACGCCACCATCGCGTCATATTCTTCCTGCTTGTCGAGCCATTTTTGTTCGACCATGGCAAGGTCGTTTTCGATCTGGCCGAGTTCCTTTTGGATGTCGGCCAGTTTTTGGGCGTTGGCGTCTTCGTAAAGGGTCGGGTCGCCCATTTTTTCTTCGATGCCGGCTTTGCGTTCGGAAAGCTTTTCCATCTGCTTTTCGAGCTTTTCGACTTCGCGCTTGATCGGGGCGGCGGCTTTGCGTTTTTCAGCCGCCTGCTGGCGTTCGGCCTTGCGGTCGCGTTTGGCGGGTTTGCCATTGCCATTGCCATCTTCGCCGCCGTTCTTGTTGGCACGGCGTTCCATACGCGCACGATCGAGAAGATACTGGCGGTATTCGGCAACGTCGCCGTCAAACGATGTGACCGTGCCATCCGCCACCAGAACCAGACGATCCGCACAGGCTTCAATCAGATAGGGATCGTGGCTGATGATAATCACCGCACCCTCATAGGCATTGAGCGCGTGGTTCAGCGCATCGCGGCTGTCGATATCAAGGTGGTTGGTCGGCTCATCAAGGATGAGCATATGCGGGGCATCAAGCGTCATCAGCGCAAACAGCAAACGTGCCTTTTCCCCACCAGACAGGTCCTTGACCTTGGTGTCGCCCTTGGCACCCTCGAAGGCAAAGCGGCCGAGTTGGGCGCGGACCTTGTGTTCGATCACATCAGGCATCAGGGATGCCATATGCTGATAAGGCGTTTCATCACCGCGCAGCTCGTCGGTCTGGTGCTGGGCGAAATAGCCGATGCGCAATTTGTTCGAGGAATGCTTTTCGCCTGACATCAGCTGCAGGCGATCGGCCAGAAGCTTTGCCAGGGTCGATTTACCGTTACCATTGGCACCCAGAAGGGCAATGCGGTCATCCATATCAATGCGCAGGCTGATATTGCGCAGGATCGGTTTGCCTTCTTCGTAGCCGACATCACCATCATGGATGTTGATCAGCGGCGGTGGCAGTTCCTTGGGGCTTGGGAAGTCAAAGGAAATGCCGCGATCCTCGACCACCGGGATGGCCGGGCCCATTTTTTCAAGCATCTTGACGCGGCTTTGCGCCTGCTTGGCCTTGCTGGCCTTGGCACGGAAGCGGTCGATGAAGGATTGCAGATGCTTTTGCTGGGCGATCTGCTTTTCATAATGCTTGGAGGCCAGTTCCATCTGTTCGCGGCGTGTCTTGGCGAATTTGTCGTAGTTGCCGCCATACAGGGTGACGGTGCCGTCATGCAGATGGGCAATCGATTTGACCACCCGGTTGAGAAGATCGCGATCGTGACTGATCAGGATGATCGTGCCGGGATAGTTGATCAGATAGTTTTCAAGCCAGATGGTGGCTTCAAGATCAAGGTGGTTGGTCGGCTCGTCAAGCAGCAGCAGATCGGGGCGCAGGAAAAGGGTGGCCGCCAAGGCCACACGCATGCGCCAGCCACCCGAGAAATCATCACAGGGGCGTTGCTGGGCTTCGCCGTCAAAACCAAGGCCGGACAGAATGGCGGCTGCTCTGGCCTCGGCGGTATGGGCGTCGATGTCGGCCAGGCGTGTATGGACCTCGGCAATGCGGTGCGGGTCGGTGGTGGTTTCGGCCTCTGCCAGCAAATCGGCGCGTTCGGTATCGGCGGCCAACACGGTTTCAAGCAGGGATCGCGAACCTGCCGGGGCTTCTTGCGATACCACACCCATGCGGGCCCGCTTGGACAGGACAATATCGCCGCCATCGCCGGGCAGGTCGCCCGAGATCAGTTTGAGAAGGGTCGATTTCCCCGCGCCATTGCGCCCGATCAGGCCGACCTTGTGACCATCGGGAATGGTCGCCGATACCCGGTCAAGAATCACACGTCCGCCAATGCGATAGGTGAGGTCGGTAATTTGCAGCATTTTTGGTTGGTCTCTTGAACTGGTTTGCAGGCGCCTTGGGCGCAGTTTAGGGGGAATCGCAAGGATTTCTGTGCTTTCAATAGGGCAGGAGGGGCTTTGACGCAAGGATTCTTCAAATTGTCATCGCCGCTGTGGTTTCGATGACAGGACGGGGTGAAAACCGTCCGAAATCGCAGTTTCATGCCTTTTGGGGGTGTTTTGCGGGCGAAACAGGTGAATGCAACGGCTGCAGGTCTGCTTTGCAGCGGTAGAACTATGTGTTGCGTTGCGATCCAACCCCGTTTATATAGCGCCAACCTTCGGGTCTGTGGATGATAAGGGCGGTCTTTGGTGCCGCCTTTGTCTTCCGCAGGCCCTTTGTTCTCGGGGGGCTCATGGGGGTCCTCTTTGGGGGTAACGAATTTTTACAAAGCTTAGGTGAAACCAATGGCTGTCGAACGCACTCTTTCGATCATCAAGCCGGACGCAACGCGCCGCAACCTGACCGGCAAAATCAACGCCGTCATCGAAGAAGCTGGCCTGCGCATCGTCGCACAGAAGCGTGTCGCTCTGACCCGCGCTCAGGCTGAAGGTTTCTATGCAGTTCACAAAGAACGTTCGTTCTTTGGCGAGCTGGTAGACTTCATGGTCTCTGGCCCGGTTGTTGTTCAGGTTCTCGAAGGCGAAGATGCCGTCGTGAAATACCGCGAAGTCATGGGCGCAACCAACCCGGCAAATGCCGAGGAAGGCACCATCCGCAAACAGTTTGCAGAATCCATCGAAGCGAACTCGGTCCACGGTTCGGACTCGCTCGAAAACGCTGCAATCGAAATTGCTTACTTCTTCGCTCAGACCGAAATCGTCGGCTAAGCGTCGAAAGACAAATACCGGTCCAACCGGATACAAAAACGCCCCGCAGATTGCGGGGCGTTTTTTGTTTGGCTCTGTTTATTGCGCGCAAAGGTCAATCGATCAGGAATGCGGCCATCAGCAGCAAGAGAACCCCGATCGAGATCACGCTCCAGAGCATGAATTTTGTCCAGTGGTGCCAGCCTTCCTCGTGGTGGTGCACCAGGCCTTCGTCATAATCACTTCCTTGCATGGGTTTCCTCCCTGATTGCGGATCATGATCTTCCGGGCCGGTTATCTGTTTGGTTTTTCGCCCGGATATCGCGCAAGGCGATCTGAAAATCATACCGCTAAATAACCCAAGGGTGAATAATATTTATGAACTTATCTGATTGTGCGCCGCGTCATACTAGACAAACGGGGGGATGCGTGCGATTGTCGGCGCATGGAAAACGTTGTGACCCAGCATCTGGTGCGAATTTTTACCGCCTCTCATAGAGTGGCGGGGTAGCGACGTTTTGACCAAATGAGACCCACCCGCCGGCGAGGCGGGTTTTTTTGTGGCTGTCTCCCGGCCAGATCCAAGTTCAAGAAACGGGAGACAGAAATGACCAAGCCTTTATCCGAGTTACCACATACCAAAAACCCATCGACCCCGGCACATGGAACCAGGGCCGGAACCCTGCATATGCTGTGCGGCAAGATCGCGGCGGGTAAATCGACGCTTGCGGCGGAACTGGCGCGCAAGCCGGGCACGGTTCTGATTGCCGAGGATGAATGGCTTTCAACGCTTTTTGGCGATCAGATGCGATCCGTTGCCGACTATGTCCGGGTCTCGGAAAAGCTTCGCGGTGTGATGGGCCCGCATGTGGCAATGTTGCTGCGGTGCGGATTATCGGTGGTGCTGGATTTCCCGGCCAATACAGTGGGCTTGCGCAACTGGATGCGCGGGATCGTCGAGGAGGCCGGGGCCGATCATGTTTTGCATTATCTCGATCTTGACGATGATGTGTGCATTGCGCGGCTTCGGGTGCGCAACCGGGCCGGAACCCATCAGTTTGCCGCAAGCGACGCCCAGTTCCATCAGATCAATGCGGCCTTTGTCCCGCCAGGCGTGGACGAGGGGTTTAACGTTGTTACCCATCAGACAGAGACGCTTTGAAAAACAAAAAAGCTGCCGGAAAACGGCAGCTTTTCAATTGTTCGGATCAATGCCAACCGGCAGATCACAGAAGGAAGATCGCCATCAGGATCAGAAGGGCAATGATGGAGATGGTGCCCCATTTCACGAAATTGGTGTAGCCGTGATAGATGCTGACATGGGTTTCGGTGAGTTCGTAATCGTTACCCTGCAAACTTGCCTCCTTGGGATTTGGGGATTGGGGTTTTTCAAATGTATAGCCGTTGGGTTGAGCGCAGGCAAGTGCGAGATTAACCCTGAATGTCATACCTTTGACCGACTTCACATTTGGTTTGGTTCACCTTTGATGCCAAGGGTTTATTGGATGCCCGATTTGCAGCCATAGGGCAGGAAGGTGCCGGTGAGCCCGTGGCTCATCATTGCAAGTGACATCTCATTGGCATAGTCGAGCTCTGTCTTGGATTTCGGGCAGGCATAGGCGCGGCCCGCACAGCCATTCTCGATATAGTCTTCTTCGGCTTTGGCGAATTCCGGGCTGAGTGCGCCGCGCGGAATGGTGTCGAGCAATTCGGCGCGCACGTCCTGATAGACCGCGCATTTTTGCGCCCGCCAGTGTTTGTCGCCGGTTTGCATGTCTGCGCCGTCGGCCTCTGCCATTGCGTGGGGCGGCAGGGCCGCCAAAACGGCGAGGGCAGTAATAAGTCGGGGGAGCTTGCGTTTCATGATGCGGTTTTCTCTGGTGGCGGTGATTTCGGTGGTGGCGGTGGCGTTTAACCAGCACACCACACCATCAGAATGCGCAGAGATTATGGTCGTGCTTTGCCGATTTGGCAGCACAGCACAAAAAAAGCGGGCCATATGACTATGCCCCGCCTTTTGATGCGTTCAGAACCCTGCGCAGCCAGCGCCAAAGATTCTTTCATCCGGGTTCAAGCGCCGGGTTGATTTCAGCAAAGTCGGCTTGCGGGGCATCGGCCACAGTCACGATGCCCCTGGCATCGACCGACACGCGGCCTTCGGCGATCCAGCGGATGACCTGCGGATAGATGCGGTGTTCCTGCTTCAGGATGCGCTGGGCGAGTTTGCCAGCATCATCGCCGGGCAGGACCGGAACCACGGCCTGGGCGATGATCGGGCCGCTATCGACTTCGGGCACGACATAATGCACGGTGCAGCCTGCGAACTTCACCCCGGCATCAAGGGCGGCCTGATGAACATGCAGGCCCTTGAAACTTGGCAGAAGGGACGGGTGGATGTTGATCAGCTTGTCTTTCCAGCGCGCGGTAAAGCTTTCACTGACCAGACGCAGGTAGCCTGCCAGAACGACAAGGTCGGCACCGCTTTCCGCGATCAGGGTGCTGACGGCATCGTCATAAGCTTCGCGCCCGCCGGGATAGCCCTTGTGCGGGATGGCTTCTGCCCGGATGCCGGCACGACGCGCGCGTTCAAGCCCGCCCGCCTGGGTCTGGTTGGAAAACACCAGCACGATTTCGGCCGGGTAGTCAGATGCGTTGCAGGCATCAATGATGGCTTGCAGGTTCGACCCGCCGCCTGAAATCAGAACGGCGAGCTTCAATTTCTTTACTTGTCCCATGTACGGGCCATGTTTTTGATCACGACCTGCGGGCCATCACCTGCACGCGGGCCGATGACACCGATCTGGCTGACGGTTTCGCCGTTTTCGCGCAGGATGGCTTCGGCTTCATCGGCTTTGTCCGCCGGAACAACCACGCACATGCCAATGCCGCAGTTAAAGGTGCGCGCCATTTCCATGGCCGGAATGCCGCCCTGTTTGGACAGCCATTTAAAGACCGGCAGGTATTCCCAGCAGCTGGCATCAAAGACAGCGGTCAGGTTTTCGGGCAGAACGCGCGGCACGTTTTCGGTCAGGCCGCCACCCGTGATGTGGGCAAGTGCCTTGACCAGACCGGCCTTGTGGGCCGCGAGACAGCTTTTGACATAAACCTTCGTCGGTTCAAGCAGGGCTTCGCCAACGGTTTTGCCCGGTGCGAACGGGGCATCGTCGCCATAGGCAAGACCCGCCGTCTCGACAACCTTGCGGACCAGTGAATAGCCGTTGGAATGCACGCCGCTGGAGGCGAGGCCAAGAATGACATCGCCCTCGGCAACACTGGAGCCATCAAGCAGTTCGCCGCGTTCGGCCGCACCAACCGCAAAACCGGCCAGATCATATTCGCCGTCGGCATACATGCCGGGCATTTCGGCGGTTTCACCACCGATCAGCGCACAGCCTGCCTGTTTGCAGCCTTCTGCAATGCCGGCAACAACACTTGCGGCGTTATCGACCGACAGCTTGCCGGTTGCGAAGTAATCAAGGAAGAGAAGCGGTTCTGCCCCCTGAACGACAAGGTCATTCACACTCATGGCGACAAGGTCGATGCCAACGGTGTCATGTTTGTCGGCCAGGAAGGCGACTTTGAGCTTGGTGCCGACACCATCGGTGCAGGACACCAGAACCGGGTCCTTATATCCGGCGGCCTTCAGATCAAAAAGGGCACCGAACCCGCCAAGACCGCCGGCAACACCGGAACGGGTAGTTGCTTTTGCAAGCGGTTTGATTCGTTCGACAAGGTCATTCCCGGCATCGATATCGACACCGGAGTCCTTATAGGTAAGGCCGTTAGAGGCGGTCATGTTGGTGATCCCTGGCTTCGCGCGTGCATGAATAAAAGCGGGCGGACCCGCGTTTTTGATCAGTACATACCGACTTCCATGCGTCAAACACGGGGCACTTGCGGTCCGGGTCGCAGGGCATCCTGCTGTTTGACCAATCCGCCTTACTGACGCCTTTAATCAGATGTAGAGGGTGATCTACGCTCTACTGATAAAAAACGCGGGCTTGATAATTTCCGCTGGGCCGAAAATACTCAAACGCGGACAATATGCAATGATCACCTGCGCATGACAGAGTTTTCTTTGCAGAATGCGTTCAACATGCCACAAAGAGCGTTATAGAATAATGCAACAAGACACGATTAGGGCAAAGAGGCATACGTGCTTACTTCATTGAAAAACATCAAGATGTTGGCGGTCACGGCGACCGTTGCCGCGATCATGGCATTTCCGGCGGGCGCACAGGACATTTTCACCGTGACCGGTGTTCATGTTGACGAGCGCGCCGAAACAGCCGCCGCCGCGCGCGAAAGCGCACTTGAGATCGGCCAGCGCAAGGCCTTTGAAGAAGTGGTAGCCCGGTTGACCCTGCCCGAAGACCGGGCCGGACTTGCCATGCCCGATACATCGACGATCACGAACATGGTGCGCGATTTCGGGGTGTCGAATGAAAAGACATCCTCGGTGCGCTATATCGCGGACATGACGGTGCGCTTCAAGGATGACGAGCTGCGCCGGTACCTTCGGTTCCGCGATATTTCCTTTGCCGAGCTGCAATCCAAGCCGGTGATGATCGTGCCGGTCTATCGCACGAACAATTATGTCAGCCTGTGGGATGATCCCAATCCGTGGCGCGAGGTCTGGTCGCGCAATATCGCGACATCGGGACTTGTGCCGATCAAGGCGCCGATTGGCGATCTGACCGATATCAGCACGATTTCAGCCGAACAGGCAGAAAACGGAGCAATGGAACGTCTGGGCCAACTGGCACGGCGCTATGGTGCGGATGTCGCCGTGGTGGCGAGTGCCGAGGTCACCGGCCTGCAAGGTGGTGAAACGGTGAATGTTTCCGTCACGCGGTATGACCCCACCGGCGCGCCGCAGATTTTTGGCGTGCAGGAAAAGACGCAAGCCGGCGAGACATTGAACGAGACGCTGGTGCGCGCGGCCAAATCGGTGCAGGACCAATTGGCCGATGGCTGGAAACGGGCGAACCTGATCAATTACGGCACGGGTGGCAACCTGATGGTGTTTATCCCGATTACCGGTCTTGGCGACTGGGCAGGGATCGAGAAAAAGCTGGTCGGGCTTCCGGTGGTGCGCAATTCGCGGGTTGTCGCGATGTCCAAGCGTGAAGTGCAGCTGTCACTTGATTATGTCGGCTCGACCAATCAGTTGCAGACTGCCCTTAATCAGCAGAATCTTAGCCTGAGCCGGATGGGTGAACTTTGGTTCATCCAGCCAAGCGGTTCGGATCGCCTTGATGGATTATCACTTGGCAGTTAAGCCCGTTTGACTACGGGGAAGGGTAACAGGGGGACCCGAAGATGACATTACGGCAGCAAGCGCGTTTCTGGCTGATCTTTGTCGTCGGATTCTTTTTCCTGATCTGGCTGTTTTCGAGCATCCTGTTGCCATTCGTGGCCGGGATGGCGATTGCCTATTTCCTTGACCCGCTGGCAGACAAGCTTGAGGCGCGCGGGACGAGCCGGGTGATTGCGACCAGCATCATTACGGTGCTGTTCTTCCTTGTTTTCATTCTGGTGATGTTGCTGGTGGTGCCGATGATCGGTAGCCAGTTGGCAGGATTCCTTGAACGGTTCCCCGGCTATGTCGATACCTTGCGCACCAATGTTGCGCCGTATTTGCAAAGTGTCCTCGACCGTGTCGCGCCCGAAACCCTGCAAAGCGTATCAGACGCGATCAAGGGGCAGAGTGCCAACGCCCTTAAATGGGTGGGCAATGTCTTAAGTGAAGTCCTGTCGGGGGGGCTGGCGCTTTTGAACTTCCTGAGTTTGCTGTTCATTACGCCGGTTGTGTCATTTTACCTGCTGCGCGACTGGGACAAGATTGTTGCCAAGGTGGATAGTTACCTGCCACGGCGATCAGCCAAGGATATCCGTCAGTGTGTCAGCGAGATTGATGAAACCCTTGCGGGCTTTGTGCGCGGACAGGCGACCGTGTGCATTTTGCTGGGCCTGTTTTACGGGCTTGGCCTGACGCTGGCGGGGCTTGAGTTCGGCTTTGTCATCGGGTTGATGACCGGGCTTGTGTCGTTTGTTCCCTATTTCGGGATGATTGCCGGATTTGCGGTGGGCATGGGCGTTGCGCTGGCCCAGTTTGGCTTTGGCCTTGATCTTGGGCTTGTTGCGATTGTGTTTTTGATCGGGCAGGTGCTTGAGGGTAATTTCCTGACGCCGAAACTGGTTGGCGACAAGGTCGGCCTGCATGCGGTCTGGGTGATGTTTGCCTTGCTGGCCGGTGGTGCTGTGTTTGGCCTTCTGGGTGTGATGCTGGCCGTGCCGGTGGCGGCAGTTATTGGCGTGCTTGTCCGTTATGGTTTAAGGCAGTATCTGGATAGTCGGCTGTATGATCATGGATCCGGTGCCAGCAACGGTGCCGGTGCGGATTCCGAAAGCCAGTAGAATATAGAGACCTGCAAATTGAGCTTAGTGTGACCCGGGTGACTTCCAAACCGGATAAAGATAACGATCCACAGCAATTGCCATTGGCCCTTGAAATGCGCCCGGCACTTGGCCGTGATGATTTCATGGTGGCCGATTGCAACAGCCAAGCCGTGGCGTGGATCGACCAATGGCCGAAATGGCCCGCACCGGCATTGTGTCTTTATGGGCCAAAGGGGTGTGGCAAAAGTCACCTGGCGGAAGTCTGGCGGGCGCGGTCCGGTGCCTTGCAGGTCGCGGCCGCTGATCTTGGTGTGCAAAATGCCGACGAGATCCTGGGGGATGCGACCGGTCTTGTGATCGAGGATGCGGATGGCGGCCTTGATGAGACGGTCTGTTTCCACATTTACAATATGCTTAAAGAACGCGGCGGCCATTTGCTTTTGACCGCAAGCCAGCCGCCATCGCGCTGGCAGATCACGCTGCCCGATCTGAAATCACGGCTGGGCGCGGCACTGGTGTGCGAGATTTCACCACCGGATGATGATTTGATTGTCGGACTTCTGATCAAGCTGTTTGCCGACCGGCAAATCCCGGCCAGCCCGCAAATCATCAGTTATGTTTTGCCAAGGATCGAGCGATCCTTTGCGGCGTTAAGTGAACTGGTGGCGGCGATTGACCGGCGCGCACTGGCAGAAAAGCGTGCCGTGACCTTGCCCCTTGTGCGCAACGTGATGGAAGATATTGCGCTGTAATCACGATGCTGTTTTAGTCGATTTCGCAAGCCGATCAGGTTGTTACAGGGTATCATCGACCACATCTAACAAAGTGCCGTTCAACAATTGGAAGCTGCATGTGAGCCCGCAACGCGTAAATGCAAAACCGTCGCTTAAAACCCAGACCGCATCATTGATCGCGGACGGGCATGTTCTGGGCTGGCGGGAATGGATCGGACTTCCCGACCTTGACGTGCCGGTGATCAAGGCTAAGGTTGATACAGGGGCGCGGACATCATCGCTGCATGCGATCAATCCGATACAGATTGAGCGTGACGGGCGCGATTTCGTTGCCTTTACCCTGCCGCACTATCGCGGCGACGGGCATGGCCCGATTGAATGTTTGGCCCCGTTGCTGGAGCGTCGCGAGATTCGCTCTTCGAACGGAAGTGCCGAAGAACGCTTTGTGATTTCGACCCATATCCTGGTCGGGCATCACAAATTGAAAGTTGAAGTGTCGCTGGCAAATCGGTCAATCATGGGCTTTCCGATGCTTTTGGGCCGTACAGCGATGAAGGCAGGAAGATTTTTGGTGTTGCCATCAAAATCTTATCTTGCAGGGAAGCCGAAACAGAGATAGACGCTCAGAAGAACGCACCATCGCCGGAACAAGTTCCCGGCAAGGCCGTTTTACTTTCTGACAATTTCTCATTCGCCCGCAGCCGGTATGATACCGGGCGCGCGCCGTTTTATGCCGACCAAGGGGGACATCTCATGAAAATCGCGATGCTTGCACGCAATCCCAATCTTTACTCCCACAAACGGTTGGTCGAGGCGGCCGAGGATCGCGGGCATGAGTTGGACATCATCAGTACCTTGCGGGTGTCGATGAATATCACGTCGCTCAAACCTGAAATCTATTACGGCGGAGCGAAGCTGACGGGATATGATGCGGTGATCCCGCGTATTGGTGTGTCGGTGACACAGTTCGGTCTGGCGGTACTGCGTCAGTTCGAAATGATGGGTGTTTATCCGCTGAATGAATCGGTGGCGATTGGCCGGTCGCGCGACAAGCTGCGTTCGCTTCAGATTTTGGCGCGCCGTGGCATTGGCCTGCCGGTTACCGCCTTTGCCCATGATCCCAAAAAGACCGACGAGGTACTGTCAATTGTTGGCGGCGCGCCCGTGGTGATCAAACTCCTTGAAGGGACGCAGGGCATCGGTGTGGTTCTGGGCGAAACAGAGAAATCTGCAAAATCCGTGATCGAGGCCTTTCGCGGGGCCAATGTTGCGATCATGGTGCAGGAATTCATCAAGGAAGCCGGGAACAGTGATATCCGTTGCTTTGTGATTGGCGGCAAGGTGGTTGCCAGCATGGAGCGCAAAGGGGCGGAGGGTGATTTCCGTTCCAACATCCATCGCGGCGGGTCATCGCGGTCAATCCGCATTACGCCGCAGGAACGCGCAACCGCCGTGGAAGCAGCCAAGGCCATGGGCTTGAATGTATGCGGTGTTGACATTCTGCGCTCCAACCACGGGCCGGTGGTGATGGAGGTGAACTCATCCCCGGGGCTTGAGGGGATCGAGGTGGCGACAGGCAAGGACATTGCCGGGATGATCATTGATTTCATGGAAAAGGATTTCAAACCCGGCAAGGTACGGACCAAGGGCAAGGGATAAGGGCATGAGCGAGGCCGGATCTTCGACGGGGAAAGGCAAGGCGTCAAAAGCCAGAACCCCAAAGGCCCCTGATTTCGAAATCGGCGGGCAAAAGGTTGCACCGGGCACACGCCAGCTTGTCGATATTCCGATTTCGCTGCTGTCAAACCACACGCCGGTCAATCTGACGGTGAGTGTTGTGCATGGCAAACGGCCCGGCCCGGTGATTTTTGTCAGCGGGGCGGTGCATGGCGACGAGATTGTCGGGGTGGAAGTGATCCGGCGTGTCTTGAAGTCGTCGGCCTTGCGCGGCATGCGCGGAACGTTGCTGGCAGTTCCCGTGGTCAATGCGTTCGGGTTTTTGAACCATACGCGTTATCTGCCCGACCGGCGTGATTTGAACCGGTCGTTTCCGGGCCATTCGCGTGGATCGCTTGCCGGGCAGCTTGCCCACCTTTTCTTGAGCGAGATCGTCGAACGGTCCGATTTCGGGATCGATTTGCACACAGCCGCCGTGAACCGGGTGAACCTGCCACAAATCCGGGTCAATGAAGATGACCCGGAAATCATGAGTTTTGCCGAGGCCTTTGGCGCGCCGATCATTTTGACCAGTCCGTTGCGCGACGGGTCGCTGCGCGAGGCTGCGCGCGAACTTGGCGTGCCGATCCTGCTGTATGAAGCAGGCGAGGGGCTTCGTTTTGATGAAATGTCGATCCGGGCAGGGGTTTCGGGTGTTTTACGAGTGATGCGCAAATTGGGCATGACATCGCAACGCACCGTGCGCGAACCGCGTGTGCCATCATTTAAGTCATCAAACAGCCATTGGCTGCGCGCGCCAGCCGGGGGGATCTTGCGAACCTTCAAGCTGGCGGGCGATTTTGTGCATGCCGGGGACGTGGTTGCGGCGGTGTCCGATCCGTTCGGCCAGCGCGACGAGGATATCTTTGCGCGTGAAGACGGCTTGATCATCGGGCGGACCAACCTGCCGATCGTCAACCAGGGCGATGCGCTGTTTCATGTTGCCTCGATCAAGCGGCCATCCGAGGTGCAGGAACGCATGGATGCCATCGAAACCCACCTGCAATCCGATCCGCTTCTTGATGAGGACGAGATTATCTAGTCGCTCCGGGATGTTGTGGCCGTTTTCGCCTGACGAAGCCGAAGATCAGCTCTGCATCGAAGCCACTGGCGGATTGTGCTGCGCAATGCTATAGCAATCGACATGGAACCGATTACAACTACAGAAGAACTTCGTGATCTGTGTGAAAGATTGCGCAAGTTCGAATATGTCACTGTCGATACCGAATTCATGCGGGACTCGACCTATTGGCCGCAACTGTGTCTGGTGCAGCTGGCAAGTCCGGAGTCGTCAGACAACGGCGCTGCGGTTGATCCGCTGGCCGAGGGCATTGACCTTGCACCGCTGTTCGAGCTGATGCAGGACGAGGATGTCGTGAAGGTATTTCACGCCGCCCGTCAGGATATCGAAATTTTCGTCCATCTGTCGGGCAAGGTGCCCCATCCGGTGTTTGATACCCAGGTGGCGGCGATGGTGCTGGGCTATGGCGATCAGGTCGGCTATGAGACGCTGGTCAACAAGGTGGCGCGCAAAAGCATTGATAAATCGATGCGCTTTACCGATTGGTCGCGCCGGCCGCTGTCTTCCAAACAGATCAGTTACGCACTTTCAGATGTTACGCATCTGCGCGTGATCTATGAGGCGTTCCACGAACGCCTTGAAGCCAATGGCCGTGCGGCATGGCTGTTTGAGGAAATGGAACGCCTGACCGATCCGTCGATCTATTCGATTGACCCGGCCGATGCGTGGAAGCGGCTTAAAACGCGGTCCAACAGCCCGAAATTCCTTGCCGTGGCCCGTGCGCTTGGCGAATGGCGCGAAACCGAAGCGCAGCGCAAGAACCTGCCGCGTAACCGGATTTTGCGCGATGATACCTTGCTTGATATCGCGGCCCGTCAGCCGATGACGGACAAGGATCTTGATAAAACCCGCGGTGTCGGACGCAATTTTGGCAGTTCCAAACCGGGGCAGGCGATTATCGAGGCGATCAAGGCAGCCCTTGATAGCCCGCAGGACCAATGGCCCAAGCCAAAGCAACGCATCGAGTTGCCAGCCGGGATTGGTCCGACGGTCGAGTTGCTGAAAGTCCTTTTGAAGCTGTGTGCCGAGGAAAAGGGTGTTGCCCAGCGTCTGGTGGCCTCAAGCGATGATTTGCAAAACATCGCAGCCGATGACAATGCGGATGTTCCGGCCATGCGCGGCTGGCGACGCGAGCTTTTCGGGCAGTATGCGCTGCGTCTCAAACACGGCCAGCTTGGGCTTAAGCTCAAAGACGGCGAAGTGGTGTTTGTTGAACTGGACAGCTGATCGTCAGCTTGCTGTGCCGAACAAAAAACGGGGCCTGATGGCCCCGTTTTTGTTTTTGTCGTCAGGTTTGTGCCAGGCGTCAGGCGGGCAGGGCCGCATCAAGCAATGTGGTTGCCATGGTTTTGGCGATCTGCGCCGATTCGGGCATGCCACGCACCTGGGCGGTGACAATCGCGCCTTCCTTTAGCAGCGCAAGCTGTTCGGCCAGTTTCCGGGGTTCTGCCGCACCGGCTTTATCACAGAGATCCGCGATATGTTCGAGGACACAGACCTTGTGTTGGGCCGCGACCTGATGGGCGGGGTGGTCAAGCTTGGCGAATTCGCTTGAGGCGTTGATGAATGCGCAGCCAGAGAATCCCATGCCCTTGAAAGCACGGCCGTGAAACCATTCTTCAAGCGCATCAAACATCGCCAGAAGCTGTTCGCGCGGGTTGGCGGATGCCTTTTGCATTTCCGATGTCAGCCACTCACGGAATTGTTCATCGCGCCGGGTGAGGGCGGCCAGGATCAGCTCATCCTTGGATTTGAAATGCTTGTACATCGTCATTTTGGCGACGCCGGACTCGGCCAAAATCTTGTCGATTCCGGTGGCATTGAAGCCCTGTGTATAGAAAAGCCGCAGGGCCGTATCGACAAGCACGTCGCGTTTTGATTTCAACTTTCTTCACTCCAATAGTCGGATTCGATAGTTCCATAGTCAGACCGGTCTGTATTCTTTTGGCGGGAAAGCCGCAGAATAGCAAGCCTTTCGGATATTAGAACGATCATTTCAAAAATATATTTGACAAATAGACAGACCTGTCTGTATATATGTTTTCAACGCTGATCAACCCGAGCTTGTTAAGGAGAGTTCCAATGACCCGTATTTCTCTGCCTGCTTCGATCAATGCCGCCCCTGATGCTTCGCAGCCGCTTCTTGAGGGTGTGAACAAGATGCTTGGTTCGGTTCCGAACCTGTTTCGTCTGACGGCAAACAGCCCGGCGGCCCTTGAAGGCTATCTTGGTTTGAATGGTGCGCTGTCAAAAGGCGCGCTGGATCCGCAAACACGCGAACGCATCGCCCTTGCGGTTGCGCAGATCAACGGCTGTGACTACTGCCTGTCGGCGCATACCTATCTGGGTAAAAACCTTGCAAAGCTTGATGACGCCGAGATCACGGCGAACCGCAATGGTGGTTCCACCGATCAGAAGGCCGATGCGGCTGTGCGCTTTGCCGCGGCCCTGGTGAAGAACCGTGGCCAGGTCACCGAAGGTGATGTCAGTGCCGTCAAGCTTGCCGGGTATAGCGAGGCCGAGCTGGTCGAGATTGTCGCGCATGTCGCGCTCAATACGCTCACCAACTATCTCAACGAAGCCTTTGATACCCCGATTGACTTCCCGGTCGTGAATGCCTCTGCCGCCTAAGGGCAGGGCACGCTTCCGGTAAAGCCCCGGTCGGCAATCCCCCCTCCGCATGTTGCTCCGCGCCGACCGGGGTCCCCCTTTTTGACCACAGACCAAAGGACAAGATTGATGTCACGGCCACCGCTTCCGCCCTTTAACGTTGAAACCGCCAAACAGAAGGTTCGTTTGGCCGAGGATGGCTGGAACAGCCGCGATCCTGACAAGGTGTCGTTGGCCTATACACCAGACAGCCGCTGGCGCAACCGTGCCGAAATGTTTGCGGGCCGTGAAAACATCGTGGAGTTCCTTACCCGTAAATGGGCCAAGGAAATCGAGTATCGCCTGATCAAGGAACTCTGGGCTTTTCACGAAAACCGCATTGCTGTGCGCTTTGCTTATGAATATCGCGATGACAGCGGCAACTGGTTCCGGGCCTATGGCAACGAGAACTGGGAATTCGATGAAGACGGGCTGATGCGCCATCGTGTGGCATCGATCAATGACAAGCCGATTGCAGCCGAGGACCGGCTGTTCCATTGGCCTCTTGGCCGCCGTCCGGATGATCATCCGGGGCTGTCAGACTTGGGACTTTAGTCTCGATAACCCCGCCATGTTCCGGTTCCGGCGACGGACGGGAAGTTTCGGCGGAAACAAGTTCTACCCGACAGGCAAGGTGGTGCGTCCCCGGTGCTGTCTTGCCTGTCACCCCGCAAAGGACCCTGAACATGATTGTCAAATATATCGCCTTTTCGATTACGTCGACCGCCGTGCTTTTTGTCTCCTCCCTGCTGACCTTTGCGCCGTAAAGGTCAGGGTCAAGCCCCATGGTCTTGACCAACATTCCGATGCCTCCCTGAAAACTTGTCGGGCCCCTTTCGGGGCCCGTTTTTTTGTTTCGTTGCGGGGATCAGTTTGCCAATGCGGTCTGAATAAAATTCTCGACTGATTGCGGCTTGCGACCGACCAGCGTTTCGAAATCGTCACTTACGGTTTCGTAGTCGCCTTTCTTCGCCCCGACATAGAGACCTGCAAGGGCTTCGACCAGGTGGCCCGGTAGGCCTAGGCTGCCAAGGATGCCGGTATGGACCTCTGCTGGCAGGTCTACGAACTTGACCGGCTTGCCGGTGGCATTGGCAATGTAGCCCGCAATTTCGGTATGGGTGACGCCCCTGGTGCCGGTGAGGTCATAGGTTTTGTTGACGTGATTGGCTGGCTTGGCCAGCACCACGGCGGCGGCTTCCGCCAGGTCATTGCGCGGGATATAGGTGATTTTGGCATCACCCGCCGGGGCACCGAAATCGCCGGTTTCAAGCGCGTGCGGGACACCGGCTAGCAACAGGTCTGCATAAAAACTGTTGCGCAGAATGGTGAAGGCAAGGCCGCTTTCGCGAATGTAGTTTTCAGTATCGAGGTGAATGGCCGAATAGGTGAAATCCGCATCGGCTTTTGGGTCGACGATGCCGGTATAGACGATGTGTTTGACGCCTGCGGCCTTGGCGGCGTCGACCGCGGTGCGGTGCTGTTTGATGCGGGTTGCGTTGTCGTCTTCGGCCGAGATGATAAGGGCGGTGTCAATACCGGCAAAAGCCTTGGTCATGAGCGCCAGGTCATTGAAATCGCCTGCGCGGACATCAATGCCCTTGGCGCTCAGGTCGGCGGCCTTTTCCGGCTTGCGGACACTGACGGCTATGTCACTTGCCGGGATGCGATCGAGCAGATGTTTGACAACAAGGCTTCCAAGTTGGCCGGTCGCACCGGTGATCAATACGGTCATGTTCGTTTTCTCCTATCGGGTGTCAGGCGTTGCCTGTGTATGGGAGAAATCTGCGCCTATTAATGCATATGATCAATTCGATGGATATGATAATCAGTATGCATGAATATCGATGAATTGGATCTTGATTATCGCCTGCTAAGGCTGTTTCTGACCATCTATGACGAAGGGTCGGTGACGGCGGCTGCGCACCGCCTTGATGTCGGGCAGCCAACCGTCAGTCACGGGCTGGAGCGGTTGCGCCAGATTATTGGCGACCCGCTGTTTGTCCGGTCAGGCAGATCAGTTGCGCCAACCGCCCATGCCGATGAAATCGCGCCACAAGTGCGCGTATTGCTGCAAGGGATGCGGAGCCTGACCCGCGTGGTGGCCTTTGATCCTGATAACCCGGAACAGAATGCGCATTTCGTGATTGGCGCCAATGATTACGAGGTGGCGGTGATTTTGCCCGCCCTGATGAAGCGGGTCCAGAATTGCGCGGCGGATATCCGGCTCAAGATTTTGCCGGTATCCGGTCTCGACAGGATGGTCAGATGTCTGCGCGATGGCACGATTGATCATGCGATCAGTATCGATTCCTCGGGCAAGCATGGCGATATCGCCCGCCAGGGCCTTTTTCGTGAACAGATGCGCTGCTTTTATGATCCGGCGTTTCATGATGTTTTGCCCGATACGCTGGACCGGTATTGTGCCGCCAGTCATGCCCGCGTGATGATCGGGGCCAATGACAGTTCGGCAATTGATGACATCCTGCGCGGACTTGGCCGATCACGGCGTACCGCCCTTCAGGTGCCAACCTTTGCCAGTGTCGCCAACCTGATCCGCGGTACAGACATCATCGCAACCCTGCCGTCGCGTCTGGCTGGTTCGATGATGGAGGGGTTCGGGCAGTTCGATCTGCCGTTTGATTTCCCGGAATACGGCTTTGCCCAATACTGGCACGTCCGCAACGCCGCAAATGCCGCCCATAAATGGCTTAGAGGCGAGATTTTTCGGGTATCACGGGGGTTGGGGTAGGGTTGTGAGCAGAGTGTTATGAGCGGTTCCGCTGGGCTTCGATAAATGCATCTACATCGCCATAGAGCAGATCAGCCATCTGGCGCAGTTCCGCGTCGCTGCATTCCCACCAGCGGGTTGCAAGAAGTTGTTCGATTTGGTGATCATCAAAGCGTTTTTTGATGATGCGGGCCGGGTTGCCGCCGACAATGGCATAGGGCGGGACATCTTTGGTCACAATAGCGCCAGCTGCGACAACCGCACCGGTACCGATAGAAACACCAGAGAGAATAATGGCTCGCGCCCCGATCCAGACATCATGACCAAGTGTGATTGGTCCCTTGGTAATAGCATCACTATTGGGCTGGTCCGGGTGCCAAAGGCGCGTTTTAAACGGATATGTACTGGGATGGCTTAAGGGGTGGTCGACCTTGCAAAGGAACAGCACGTCCGGCCCGATGGAGCAATAGGAGCCAACGGAAAGGGCGGCATCGGCAGAGACACCCGCGACCATGTTTTTGTTCAGGCCATAGGAATGCTTGCCAATGGTGACATGGGCGGGAAGTTTTGCCGATTTGGGTTTGATGCCCAGTAATTTCCGCAGTCGGTCCTTAAGTTTCATTTCGCTGCCACCAATCAATACAATCCTGTAATGCGGATGTTAGGTCAAATTCACAACTGTAACCAACCGTTTGCGTGAGTACTGATGTATCCGCAACCAGATAGGGCGGGTCATCGGGGCGATCTTGCATGCTTCCCGCAGCGATTGTCCCGCGCCCTATGAGGGTTTTCAGTGTCTCAGCGACTTCCAGCAGGCTGTGACCTTCGCCGGTGGCGATATTGATTAGGCCCGTGAAGGGATGATCGATCAGCTTGGCAAAGGCGGCACCGGCATCTGCGACATGCATGAAATCGCGGATTTGTTTGCCGGAACTCATTTTGGCAGTTTCACCTTCCAGAAGCGCACGCGTGATCGCTGGGACGAAGCGCGCCGGGGCCTCTTGCGGGCCGCACAGCAGGAACAGGCGTCCCCAGGCAATGGATGCGCCTTGGGCGTTCAGTTCAAGGCAATGCTGGGCGAGTTTCAGTTTTTCCTGACCATAAAGCGTGTGGGGTTTACATGCTGCGTCTTCGGTCAGTTTCTGACCCGGCGCTATACCCTGCCAGTCATATTCGGCACAGCTTCCGGCAAGCACGGCACGCTTGCCGCCCTGGTCATGGAAACGATCCAGAAGATCGATACTGGCGTCGCGCCAATCGGGGTTGTCGGGAGCATTCCAGAAATGACCGTGTTTGGTCTGCCAGGCCAAATGAATTAAGCCGTCTGGACGTTCACTTTCAATCAGTTGCTTGCGAAAGTCCGCGTCAAGCAAATCACCGGAGATGTGACGGCCGGGCAGAGCGCCATCTTCTGGTACAGATCGCCCGCAGGTAATGACATCATGGCCGGTGTGAAACAGCTTTTGGCAGGCATAGGGGCCGATCAGGCCGTTGGCACCAGTAACGAGGACCTTCATTTTGGTGGCTCGTAATCAGGGTAGTTGGCATCACGATCATTGATGATCGCCGGCTTTTCGGGCCATGAAATACCGAAAGCCGGATCGTTCCAGCGCACGCCCGATGCGAGATCGGGCAAGAAGGGCGCGCCCATCAGATAGAGAACCTCGGTATCGGGTTCAAGCGTCAGGAAGCCATGTGCACAGCCGGCCGGGATGATCAGGGAATTGCGGTTGGTCGCTGACAATTTAGCGCCCACCCATTTGCAGTAGCTTGCTGAATCTGGTCGCAAATCAATGACCACATCATAGATCGCGCCGGAAATGCAGCGAACGATTTTGGGGTCGCCGACCGGGGCTGCCTGATAATGCATGCCGCGCAGTGTGCCCGCATGGTGATTAAAGGACAGATTTGCCTGAACGACCTCGAAGTCATGGCCATTTGCAGCCAGTTCTTCTTTGCAGAAGGAGCGTGCGAAAAAGCCGCGATCATCGCTGTGCTTTTCAAGCTCGATCAGGTCGACGCCATTGATATCTGTCGCAATAAATCTCATCCGATCACTTCGACCCTGGGGATGGCAACCATGAACTTTCCGCCCCAGTCGCTGACATGCGACATGCTTTTCATGATTTCGGCCGACAGGTTCCATGGCAGGATCAGGACATAGTCCGGTTTCGCTACCTTGAGGTGATCGGGTGCGTGGACCGGGATGTGACTTCCGGGCAGAAGCGTGTTTTGCTTGTGCGGGTTGGCATCAACCACAAAATCAATCAGGTCGGTACCAATGTCGCAGTAGTTCAACAGCGTGTTGCCCTTGGCGGCTGCACCATAGCCGGCAACGGTTTTGCCCTCTGTCTTGGCGGATTTGAGGAATGCCAGCAGATCGTCACGGATCTTGCGGCATTTCGCATCAAAACCTTCGTAGCAGGCCAGGGTCGCAATGCCCGCCTCAGCCTCTTTGGCGCGCAGGGCAGAAAGGCGGTCCGTCTCGGGACGCGTACCTGTGGTTTTCTGGGCCCAGACACGCAGGCTGCCGCCATGGGTTGGGATTTCCTCAACGTCAAAGACCTTCAGGCCATTGCTTTCAAAGCATTTCTCGACAGCGTAAAGCGAGAGGTAGGAGAAATGTTCGTGATAGATCGTGTCGAACTGGGTCTTTTCCAGAAGGTTCAGAAGATGCGGGAATTCAAAGGTTGAGACCCCGTCATCAGCCAGAACTGCGGCAAAGCCCGAAACGAAATCGTTGATGTCTGGCACATGGGCCAGAACGTTGTTGGCCGCAGTCAGGTTTGCGTGGCCATGTTCGGCGACGATCTTTTCGGCCGTTTCCTTGCCAAAGAAGGCAACAAGGCTTTTAACCCCTTTTTTCTCGGCCTCTTTAGCAACGTTGGCTGCTGGTTCAACACCGAGGACCGGGATCGACTTGCCGACAAAATGCTGAAGCAGATAGCCATCGTTGGAAGCCACTTCGACCACAAAGGAGTCCTTTCCAAGACCAAGTCGCTCGGTTGCGGTTTCGCAGTAGTTTCGGGCATGCTCAACCCAGCTTGAGGAGTAGCTTGAGAAATAGGCATAATGACTGAAGATGTCAGATGGCGGGACAACATCATCAACCTGAACAAGGAAGCAGTTGCTGCAAACACGCGCATGCAGAGGATAGCGCGGGTCCGTCTGGTCTGCCTGATCAAGCGACACATAGGAGTTGGCAAGCGGGCTAAGCCCAAGATCAACAAGCGTGTGTTTCAGATCGGTTCCGCAGGCGCGGCAGGTTGGCGTTGTCATTTTGTATCCATCATCATCTCAAACGAGGCAATCTGGGCCTCGGTCACGTCGCGCATTTTGCGGCCATCAAGATGTGCCTTGTGCCATGCGACTATCCATTCCACACATGTCGGTAGTTCGAGGCGTGGTTCCCACGCGAGGGTTTTGGTGGCAAGGCTTGAATTCAGCGCCAATGTGAGCGCCTCCTTGCTGCCACCGGAGTTGTCCTGTTGCGTAATACCGGCCGTTGATCCCCATGCATCCAGCATGAGACTGGTAACATGCCCCACCGTGTGTGATTCATGGGGGCCGAAATTAAGAGCCGGTACTGTGGTTTTGCCTTCAACCGCAGCCTGAAGATACATCAGATATCCCGAAACCGGCTCAATCACATGTTGCCATGGGCGTGTGGTGCCTGGGCTGCGCAGTTCGACTGGATCACCGTTGGAAACAGCGCGGATGATATCGGTCATCAGTCGGTCTTCTGACCAGTCGCCGCCGCCAACAACATTGCCAGCACGTGCTGTTACCACCGGAATGTTTGCCGCGCGGAAATAGCTTTGACCGAAACTGCGCGTGACAATTTCCTGACAGCCTTTGGACGCACTATAGGGATCGCGGCCGCCCAGTGCATCGCCTTCGGTAAATACGATTTCACCATGTGCCTGATCGTAACTGTCATTGTCATAGGCCTTGTCGCTGGTCACGACCAGAACACCTTTGAGACCCGGACTATCACGCAACGCATCCAGAAGATTAGCAGTGCCGATAATGTTGGTTGCCATGGTCTCGACCGGTTCGCGATATCCACGGCGAACAAGCGGTTGGGCCGCCATATGCAGGACAAGTTCGGGTTGGACCTTTTTTACCATGTCGGCGACGTCGGCCCGGTCACGCAAGTCGGCAATGGTTTGCGATGCATAGTCGAGATCAAGCAGGTCATGCAGGCTGGGATCAGTTTCTGGTGCCAACGCAAGGCCATGAACTTCTGCGCCCATCTGCATTAGCCAGCATGCTGCCCAACTGCCCTTGAAACCGGTATGACCGGTCAGAAGAACGCGCTTTCCCGACCAGAATGATCGCAGGTTTTCGCTGGTGCGCATGGCAGTTACCAGACCTTCCAGGGGGCGTTACCTTCGGTCCACAGGGTCTCCAGCATATGTTTCTCGCGCAGTGTGTCCATCGGCTGCCAGAAACCATCGTGACGCCATGCAGAAAGTTCACCCTGATCAGACAGGTTGCGCAGCGGTTCAGCTTCCCAGACGGTTTTGTCTTCAGCGATTTCGTTGAGTACGGATTTTTCACAGACAAAGAAGCCGGCATTGATGCGTGCACCATCGCCCAGCGGCTTCTCCTGAAAGGCCGAGACACGATCCCCGTCAAGTACAGTCGCGCCAAACCGGCCCGGAGGTGAGACCACTGTCATGGTTGCCTTGCGGCCCTGTTTTTTGTGGAATTCAATGCTGGCGGTGATGTCAATATTGCCAAGCCCATCGCCGTAAGTCAGGCAGAAGGGCGCATTATCATCAAGATAGTCGGCCACGCGCTTGATACGGCCGCCGGTCATGCTGTTCAGGCCGGTATCGACCAGCGTTATTTTCCAGGGTTCTGCATTGGCATTGTGATATTCGAGCTGATTGGTCGCCATATCAATGGTGACGTCGGCGTGATGCAGGAAGTAGTTGGCGAAATATTCCTTGATCACATAGCCCTTGTAACCAAGGCAGATCACGAATTCATTGACGCCGTGTGCCGCGTAAATCTTCATCAGGTGCCAGAGGATGGGCTTTCCGCCGATTTCGACCATCGGCTTTGGCTTGACCGAGGTTTCTTCACTCAATCGGCTGCCATATCCGCCTGCAAGAATTACTGCCTTCATTTGAATCGATATCCACTCATTCAGTTTTCGTGGCCTGCCGACCTAGTTTTTTGCCGTGCGTGGTAGTTTTGATGCCCTTACGCCAAGGACCGCCGCCAAGGAGCCCACCGATCTTGCCAGATCGCGCCAGCCCTTCTTGCGGTTGAAGGTCACGCCGTACAGCAACGCCTTTCCTGCGAAGCGCAAAGCGTGTTTTGTGCCGAGGCACATTCCTGCCAGGCGCCCCTTGTACTTGGATTCAAAATATATTCTGGACCAAGCAATGTTCCAGAATTTTTCCCAATAATACGCCTTGTTTGGGCGGACCGAGCCTCCATTCAGGTGCGTTACCACCGAAGAAGCTACCAGAATAAGGGGATGTCCGGCACGACGAACGCGAACACACATGTCATCGTCTTCGTAGTACAGGTAAATCTCCGGATCATAGAAGCCGACTTTCCTCATGACTTCCATCCTTACAAGGTTTACGGCGCCAGATAGGAACTCAACGCAGATGGGACCTTCCGGAACAATGTTGTAAGCAAGTTTGCCGAAGATGTTGCGTTTCCAGATTTCGACGTTATGGCTGGGTTCGATATGTCCGTTACCATCTTTATGGATGGGGCCAAACATCGCAGCTTCTGGATAAAGGTCAGCAGCATGGACTAGCGCGTTGACCGCATCCGCGGTCATCAGGGAGTCCGGATTGGCGAGCAGGGCAAACTCAGTTTCAACCGCGCCGAGTCCCTGACTGGCAGCAGCACCATAGCCTAGCCCTTTGCTGTTGCGGATGACTTTTGCATCCGGGCGGAGCTTGGCCACGATATCAAGCGTGTCGTCTTGGGACGCATTATCGACGACAATTAGCGGCAAGTCGGCAGGAAGCGATTTCAATAGCCCGCCAATAACGAGCCCCCCATTATGGGTGATCGTGATTACTGTCGTTCTTGCCGTCATTTAGGTTCCCTGCAGAATGTCCATGTCCCCGTGGGGCCGAACATATTCAATCCGGGCGCAATGTCCAATCAGAGATTGCCGCTTAAGGGAAAATAATCTGCCCGTTACGCAGTTTAAAACAAGCTCTTTCGAGTTTCATTGGTTTATTACGCGGGCGAAGGATTTATCCGAACACCACCAACCCAACGAACGCCAGTAAAGTTATCAAGGAAATTACGTCTGCCGGCCAAGGTTTCGTGGCCGGTGGTGGTGAGCGTAATTGTGTGTTCGGCCCAGTTGGTTTTCGGGTCCGAAGCGGACAGGGTGAAGAGCGCGTCCTTGCAGTCCATCATCCACTGGATTTCTGACCAGAACATCAGGTCACCGAGACAGGGCAGGGGGTCGTAGCGTCGCATCAGGTGGCCAAAGACCTTGCCGACGGTGACAGGGCCGTGGTCCTTGATGATTTGCAGGGTGAGTTTTTGGGTCAGGCCAAGGCCGGTTTGCGGGTCGGGCAATTCCGCGAGGTGGCGTTTGAGGGCTGCTGGCATGTGGGGCAGGGGCGCGGTGGTTTTTTCCGCAAGTGTTTTAAGATGTCGCGGGTCGTCTGCACGAAGCGCCTTCCAGACTTTGGTGCCGAATGTCAGTATGTCGGCGCGAAGCGGCATGCGGTGGTTTTGCCAGCACCAGATCAGCAATTCCGGTGACAACTGACCAAGACCGATGAAGCGATCAATGCCGGGGACTTGGCCAACAGAAATCAGGTCGACCTTTGTGTTTGGTCGGGTAGTGGCAATGAAATCCATCAGAAATGCCAAAATAAGCTGATCGTAGCTGTCATGTTCGAACCACAAGACCACATGGTCATATGTGCCAAGTGTCGTCAGTGCGCCATATTCCCGTTTTATGCGGGCGAGGGCATCTTTGTGGGCGATCTGATAGCTTTGAGCGATGAAATCGGCGCGGGTTTCGACAAATTGATCAAGCGGCAAGTCGGGCACCGGTCCCTGACAGAAGGGATCGGCAAATTCCAGAAAGTCGCCGACAAATCCTGCGATCTCAAGCCCGTTTCGGATATCAGAACCACATCGGAGATGAAGCGTGCTTTTCGTATCACGGACCGGAACCGTCCCGGATGCGATTTGTCGATGGCGTTCCGCAATCTGGTCGATATGCCGTTTCATTGCGGGCCAGCTTGGAAAACCGTTTTCGCGTGCAATGACAAGCTGGCTATCGGCAAGCTGGATCGTGCCCAAATCGGAAATATGGACCGGATGGCCTGCATCGTTTGCGCGCGTGCGTGCGTGGGCGTCACCAGATCGCAGGTCGCGCAGAAGTTCCTTGGCGCGTTTGCGCTGCTGTTCAAGGTTCAAGCGACCGTCAAAGATCGGCTGGTCAGGTCTGGACGTGGATTTGCCGGATTTCGATGAGCGTGATGCGGACATACGATTCCCCTGTTCATAACGCCTGTGTCCGCCAGACAGGCAAGGAAACCGTTTGTTTCATGGGTATGTTACCGGGCGCAGCCCTTTCCGCGGACGGGATGCTTGTGAAGCACCACAAGACAATATCGGATGTGCGCCAGAAAGCAACCGGGTTACATCAGGCGTACTTCGCTTTCGCGGTTCATCAGCTTGGCCAGTTTCGACAGACGCTGTTCGACGACTTCGCCGTAAAGGGCTGCGGCCTGTTTTTCAAATTGCAGCACCAGTTTGTCGCCTTCAAGCTGCAGCCGGGTTTGCGGCAAGATGCCCTCGACCCCGCCAGACAGCGTATGGCCAAGGCGAATGACATGGCCAAACAGGCGTCCGGTCAGGCGGTCATCTTCGCTAAGGATGCGGTCACTTGCGTCGTCACCCTTGAAATTGCCGGTATAGCGCGAACCGATCGTGTAGGCCAGAAACACCCGGTCATGATGGTTCAGATCAATATAGGGATGGCGGAGAATACGGTTGTAGCTTTGAATGGCGCGATAATCGGGGTGTTCGTTCCATCCGATGTCACCAATGATACAGGCCGCCAAGCGCAGACGTTCGATATTGTCCGGTAATTCCGAGAAGATCGGCGCGCACCATTTGGCGACTTCTTCGCCATGCTGGTGAAAACGTTCGCCGTCTTCGGCAAAGCTGAAGCAGGCTTCAAGTACAGGATCGCGTTGACGCAGATCTTCGGGCAGGACTTCATACATCCAGCCTTCGCGAAGCCCGTGTCCGGAAAAGACAACCTCGTTTGGCTGCATGCGTTTCATCAGCATGTTCATCACCAGTGATGCGTGCGGCAGGCTGTCGATGCGGCGTTTGGAGACACCCCCGATCTTCTCAAGCGACACCCGGCTTTGCTGGGAAATGATGTGGGTCAGTTCGGCCATTTCCGATTGGGGCATGGCAAGGTTATGGACCACTGAAATCGGGTAGTTTTCCTGGGCGATGAACAGTTTGGCGATTGAGCGCCAAGAACCGCCTACGGCATAAAGTTGCTGGCCCTTGGCGTCGGAAAGCCAATCGACCGTATCCAGATACTGATTGATTTCAGCCGTCAGACGGGCGCGATCAGAACCGAATACCGTGTGCAGACGCATCGCACCGAGCGGCAGGCTTATGCGTTTTTTGATCTCGCCCTTATCAAGCAAAACCAGTTCAAGCGACCCGCCGCCGATATCGCCCATGATGCCGGACGCCATCGGATCACCGGAAATGATGCCAAGGGCCGAAAGGCGTGCTTCTTCAAGACCATCGATCACCTTGACCGCAAGACCGGTTTCCGCGGCCACACGGTCACAGAACTCCTTGCCATCGGAGGCAGCCCGCACAGCGGCGGTGGCCAGCACGTCGACATGGGTGACCTTCATGGCCCGAAGCAGGGTGGCAAAGCGGTGCATGGCAACCACGGCAAGTTCGACCCCCTCTGGGTTGAGCTTGCCGGTGTTTTCGGGATCACGACCAAGGCCACACATGACCTTTTCGTTGAAGATCGGCACGGGGGCGCGGGTCATGCCATCAAAAATGACAAGCCGCACAGAGTTGGAGCCAACATCTATGATTGCGATGCGGTTGGAAGCCCGTTGGTCAGTCAGCATAAGATGTTGGCACCTGTTGGTCGTCTTTGGTCGTCTTTAGTCATCAAGTTCTAGCACAGGAACATTCGGGTCAGCTTGATCCAGCGCACTTCCCCGGCCCGAAAGCGACGGGTTGGTCATAAAGTATTTGTGCGACGAGAATGCTTTTTCATCTGCCTCACACCGTTCATAGGAACCGTCGGGCTGGAGATGCCATGCCTGTGCGGTATCCTTGAGGTTGGCAATCATGATCTGTTCAACAATCTGTTGCTGACAGGTCGGGTTTTCAACCGGTACCAGCGTCTCAACGCGGCGGTTCAGGTTGCGCGGCATCCAGTCGGCAGACGAAATGAACGCCTTGGCCTTGCGTGACGGAAGCTTGGCGCCGTTGGCAAAGACAACAATGCGCGAATGTTCAAGGAACCGCCCGACAATTGATTTGACGCGAATGTTTTCCGAAAGTCCCGGCACACCCGGACGCAGGCAACAAATGCCGCGCACCACCAGTTCGATATGCACGCCCGACTGGCTTGCACGATAAAGCGCGTCGATCACCACCGGGTCGACCAGGCTGTTCATCTTGGCCCAGATTCCGGACGGTTTGCCCGCCTTGCAGTTTTCGATTTCCTGATCAATGTGGGTCAGCAGGGTCGGGCGCAGGGTATGCGGTGCAATCGCGATTTTTTCAAGCGAGCGCGGCGTGGCATAGCCGGTCATGAAGTTAAAGATATTGGCCGCATCACGCCCCAGTGCGGGATCGCACGAGAAGAACGAAATATCGGTATAGAACTTCGCTGTGATCGGATGATAGTTGCCCGTCCCGAAGTGGGTGTAGGTCCGAAGACCATGGGTCTCACGGCGGACCACGAGCGAGATCTTGGCGTGTGTTTTCCAGTCAAGGAAGCCATAGACCACCTGACAGCCCGCACGTTCAAGATCGGCCGCCCAGCGCAGGTTGGCTTCTTCGTCAAAGCGGGCCTTGAGCTCGACCATGGCGGTAACGGATTTACCGGCCTCGGCCGCAGCGATCAGGGCCTTGACGATCGGACTGTTTTCGGACGTGCGATAGAGTGTCTGTTTGATGGTGACGACATCCGGGTCACGTGCGGCCTGCAACAGGAACTGCACCACCACATCGAAATCTTCGAACGGATGATGAACCACCAGATCCTTTTTGCTGATCGCGGCAAAGCAATCGCCCCCAAAGTCACGCACCCGTTCGGGATAGCGCGCGGCATAGGGCGCAAACAGAAGATCATGATGCAGATCGGAATCAATCAGTTGCTTGACGTCCACCACACCGAGCAGGCCATCAACCTTGACGACTTCCTCAAGCGCGACATCAAGTTCATCAATGACGAAATCCAGAAGGTCCTCGGGCATGCCCGCATTGACTTTAAGGCGGATGATGCTGCCACGACGGCGGCGTTTCAGAGCGGTTTTGAAAACGCGCACCAGATCTTCGGCTTCTTCCTCGATTTCAACGTCCGAGTCACGAATGACGCGGAAGAAGCCGTGCTCGATCATGTCAAAGCCCGGGAACATCTTGCCAAGATACAGCAGGATGGCCTGTTCGACCGGAAGATAGCGTTCATTGCGGCCCGGCAGGCGCAGGAAGCGACCGATCTTTTGCGGCACCGGGATTAGCCCGCGCATATTGTGCCCGTCAGCCGGATCAAACAGCTGCATGACGATGGCAAAGCCAAGGTTGGGAATGAACGGGAAGGGGTGCGACGGATCAATGGCAAGCGGGGTCAGCGTCGGGAAAATTTCGCGCATGAAATAGCCATCAAGCCATTTGCGGTCCGTCTGGGTCAGGTCGCCCTGGTCAATGACCGAGATGCCCTGTTTTTCCATTTCGCTGCTCAGTTGACGCCAGACGCGTTGTTGATCCTGCATCAATTGGTTGGCATCAAAGGTAATGGCGCGCAGCTGTTCGGACGGGCTCATGCCATCCTGACTGACCTTGGTCATGCCAGCGCGCATTTGCCCGACGAGGCCTGCGACACGCACCATATAGAATTCATCAAGGTTGCTGGCGGAAATCGACAGAAAGCGCAGGCGTTCAAGCAGCGGGTGCCCCTTGTTCTGGGCTTCTTCAAGAACGCGATTGTTGAATGCCAGCCACGATAATTCGCGGTTAATGAAGCGGCTTTCCGAATCAATGGTGATCGCGCTTGACTGAACTGCAGCGGCGTGTGTCACGCTATGCCTCCTGCGGATTGAGGGAACGTCCTTGAACTTATGCGACAGTTCCCGGTTGCAAATGGAGTATAGGATAACTGCTTGGGTGGGTGCAATTTTCTTAAATTTATGTGTCAGTTTTTCTAATAGCTTCCCGGCCTTCAATGTGGCATGCAGGTACACCGTTTGATCATTATTCGCGACTGCCAAACAGACGAAGACATGAAAACGCTGTTATTGCTTCGGCATGCAAAATCAAGCTGGGCGGACCCGGGGCGTTCGGACCATGACCGCGAGCTTAACCGTCGCGGTGAAAAGGCCGCCCCGTTCATGGGGCGCTATTTGCGTCAGCACGAACTGGTGCCTGATCTGATCTGGTGTTCGACCGCGGCGCGTGCGGTTCAGACCCTTGGTCTGCTTGGGCGTGATTTCGCGACAGATGCCGATGTCATCTATAACGAAGACCTATATATGGCCAGCGAGCGGGTGTTGCTTGAGAACCTGCATCACACCCATGAAGACGCAAAGCAGGTGATGTTTGTTGGCCACAATCCCGGGATCGAGGTGTTTGCCCAGTCGCTTTATGGCGACGGGAACGCGGACGCGAGGGAAATCATGGCGCGCAAATACCCGACCTGCGCCTTGGCGCATTTCGAATTCGATGTCGATCATTGGGGTGAAATCGCGCCCGGAACCGGACGCCTGATCGATTTCATCAAGGTCAAGGACCTTCAGGCGGTCAAGATCGGCCCGGAACCAATTGCCAAATGATTTGCTGATCTGCGTTACGGGCACTTGACGAAGGGCGCGTGTCCGCGTTTTATACCGCTGAAATTTGGGACTCCGTGCTTGAAGGGCAGGGAAACATCACACGCAAGCGCTGCGGATCGTACGCTGATTGATCTGTGGCGGGCACGTTGTGGTGCGTTTTTTGTTTGACAGCGCGGGTCTGGCATGCACCTTTGCGGCCAAATTTGCGGCCCAAGAAATAAAGCAACCTGGAATGACAATGCATCCTTTTCGCTCTCATAACTGTAATGCGCTGCGCGCGACTGACGCCGACGCGGAAGTTCGCCTGTCTGGCTGGATTCACCGTAAACGTGACCACGGCAACCTTCTGTTCGTAGACCTGCGCGACCATTACGGCATCACCCAGGTCGTTATCGACATTTCGAGCCCGCTGTTCGAAACGCTGGACAAAGCGCGCGCCGAAAGCGTGATCACGGTCGATGGCAAGGTTGTCAAACGTACGGCCGAGACCATCAACCCCAACTTGCCGACTGGCGAGATCGAAGTTTACGCATCGAACATCGAAGTGCAGTCTTCGGCCGAAGTTCTGCCGATGCCGGTCTTTGGCGATGTCGAATATGGCGAGGAAGTTCGCCTGCGTCACCGTTACCTTGATCTGCGCCGTGAAAGCGTGCATTCGAACATCGTTCTGCGTTCCAAGGTCATTTCGGCCATGCGTCAGAAAATGACCGCACAGGGCTTCCTGGAAATCCAGACGCCGATCCTGACGGCAAGTTCGCCGGAAGGTGCGCGTGACTTCCTGGTACCGTCGCGTATGCATCCGGGCCAGTTCTATGCCCTGCCGCAGGCACCGCAGCAGTTCAAGCAGCTGCTGATGGTTTCGGGCTTTGACAAATATTTCCAGATCGCACCGTGCTTCCGCGATGAAGATGCCCGTGCCGACCGTTCGCCGGGTGAGTTCTATCAGCTCGACTTCGAGATGGCCTTTGCCACCCAGGAAGACGTGTTTGCGGCGATCGAGCCGGTTTTGCATGACATCTTTGTCGAGTTCGGCGGTGGTCGTGATGTGACCCCGTATCCGTTCCCGCGCATTCCGTTCGATGAATCGATGGCGAAATACGGATCCGACAAGCCGGACCTGCGTAACCCGCTGATCATTTCCGATGTCACCGAGCCGTTCCGCGGATCGAGCTTTGGCATCTTTGCATCGAACATCGAAAAAGGTTCGGTGGTTCGTGCGATCCCGGCAACGGGTGCAGCATCCCGCCCGCGCAGCTTCTTTGACAAGCTGAACAACTGGGCGCGTGATGAAGGTGCGGCTGGTCTTGGTTACATCGTTTACGGCGAAGACGGCGAAGCAAAAGGCCCGATTGCCAAGAACCTTGATGCTGACCGTATCGCACAGATCAAGGAAATCACCGGCGTTGCCAATGGCGATGCGGTGTTCTTTGCCTGTGACAAGGAACTGGCAGCTGCCAAGTTCGCCGGTAAGGTCCGTGACAAGGTCTGTGACGAGCTTGAACTGCGCGAAGAAGGCATGTTCAAGTTCTGCTGGATCGTTGACTTCCCGATGTATGAGGAAGATGACGACGGCAAGATCGAATTCAGCCACAACCCGTTCTCGATGCCGCAGGGCGAACTTGAGGCGCTGGAAAACCAGAACCCGCTTGATATCAAGGCGTGGCAGTATGACATCGTGTGTAACGGTATCGAACTGTCGTCGGGTGCCATTCGTAACCATCGTCCGGACATCATGTACAAGGCGTTCGAAATTGCCGGTTATGGCAAGGACGTGGTCGAAGAACAGTTTGGCGGCATGCTTAATGCGTTCAAATACGGCGCCCCGCCGCACGGTGGTTCGGCCCCGGGCGTTGACCGTATCGTCATGCTGCTGGCCGACGAGCCGAACATTCGCGAAGTCATTGCCTTCCCGCTGAACCAGCAGGCGCAGGATCTTATGATGAATGCCCCGGCAGAAGTCGAAGACAAGCAGCTTAAAGAACTGCATCTGCGTGTTCAGATGCCGCCAAAGGCGAAAAAAGACTGATCTGTTTTCGGAATTGTCCGAAACAGCGATGGATCAAACGGCCCGGATATGTTCCGGGCCGTTTTCTTTTGGGCTCATTCAATCGCCAATCGTTACCTAATATTAACGGCCTATAGGGCAGTTTAACGGAGGAAAAGAACATTTGATCCTTCGGGGGATGGGCTGTTGAGAAAGATTCTTGTGGTGGCAGCGCCTTTGGCGCTTAGCGCGTGTGGTGGTCCGATTGAACTGACCGTTGCCAAGCTGGCCGGTGATTTGATCAGCTATGTGTCGACGGGCAAAAGCACGACCGACCATGCGGTATCGTTTGTTGCCGAACAGGATTGCGCCCTGCATCGCCCATTGCTTGAACAGGATATCTGCAAGGACGAGGAAACCGTTCTGGCCGAAGAGGCCGCCGCCCTTGCCGTGATGGGCGAGCCCGAGATCAAACAGGAAATTCGTGCGGCCCGCCCGGAAATCTATGCCGTGAATGCACCGGCAGAGGATTGGTCACGCCCGAGCACCACAGCCGCGAAATCGAACGTCATTGTCACGACCAACCTGCCGCCGCTGGCCCCGAAAAAGAACACGGATGATGTGGTTGCAGACGCCAAGGTACCTTCTGCGCCGGTCGAGGTTGCTTCTGCACGTGATCAGATCGAAGCGGAAGACGTTCCGGTGGCACTGGGCGATCTGGGACCGATTGATCCGCAGGTTGAGGCCGATGCAGCGGTTGCGGGTTATGTCGATGACAAACGCCTGCCTGAAGTCGCGGCACCAAAGGAAACTGTGACGGCCGCATTGACGGATCCTGTCACCATGAAAGACAGTGTCGAAGCGGTGGCACAGCCTGTTGAGGCTCCGCTTGATGGTGAAGCCCTTGCAGGCGATGATCTTGCCGTGCCGCTGCCGGGTGATTATGTGGTATTGGCAAGCTTTGCTGATGAAGCCCGTGCCACGAAGGCACTTGGCATCTATGCGGAATACCAGCCGCGCCTGCTGAATGCCGAAGTGCAGGGCAAGCCCTATCTTCGGGTTGCGGTCGGGCCGCTGTCGGCAGAGCACGCACGTGATTTACGCCTTCTTGCTGCCAAAAAGGGGGTTAAAGATCCCTGGATTGTCGGCGTGATGGCCACCGGAGAGTGATGTTGTCTGGATTTTTTTCAGAGATGAAGCAACGTCAGCGTTCCTTTAGAGGAGCGCTGATCTTTTGTTTGGGTCTTGGCGGCTGTGCCGCGCAGGCAGGAAGTGTTTCGGGCATTCAGGATGCCGTTGTCCCCCATATCGCGGAATATCACTTCAAAATGAGCCACGCGGAGCCGGGTAGCTCGATTGTTGATGCATCCGGTGTGCTGGGTTACCGGTTCGAGAAGGTCTGTGATGGCTGGGTCACCGAGATGCAGCAGATCATGATCTTGCAGGGTGCTGAAGGCACACCTGTCAATTCGGCCTATTCGATTACCCAGTGGGAAGATTTCGTGGGCAGCGAGTACCGGTTCCGCATGAGCGATTATCTTGACGGTACCAAGGTTGACGAGATTGTCGGCAAGGCTGTCCGCCAGGATGATATGGTCAAGGTCACCTATGAAATCCCGGTCGAGGTCGAAGAAGAGCTTCCGGCAGATGCGATGTTTCCGACCCAACATTCGCTGGTGTTGCTGAAACGTGCGCAGGACGGCGAAAAGTTTGCCAATGATCTGGTGTTTGATGGCAGTGGTGATACCCCGACCAATCGGGTAGCGGTGGTGATTTCAGATCGCAAGGATGCCGCAAATGCGGCCGATGACCCCGATGCCATTGCACAGAGCCCATTTCACCGTATGAGCCTTGCATTCTATCCGATCGGGGCGGCGGAAAATGGCCCGACGACCGAGATGGCCGTTGATTTTGCCGAAAACGGCGTTGCCCACGCGATGCGATTTGATTACGGCGAGTTCGAAGTGTTCGGAACCCTTGATAAGGTCACCCGGTTGCCAATGCCAGATTGTGGCTCGCAATAATACCGGTTGCACGTCCCGAAAATTAAAAAGCCTGCCCTAAAAAAGGCAGGCTTTTTTACTGGGGAATGCCCTGGTCTGTTATGCAGCGGCGGACTTGTTTGCAGAGTTGCAATAAAGTCCGTAAAGGGTCTCGATCACGCGCAGAGCATCGTCACCATTCAGTGAATAGTAGATGGTCTGTGCTTCGCGACGAGTCTGAACGAGCTTGTCACGACGCAGGCGTGCGAGGTGCTGCGAGAGGGCGGACTGGCTTAGTCCAACGATACGTTCGAGTTCGCCAACCGACTTTTCGCCTTCATTAAGTTGGCAAAGGATAAGCAGTCTGCTCTGATTGCTCATGGCCTTTAACAGGACGCTCGCCTGTTCGGCCTTTTCTTCTAGATTGTTAAGTTCCATCTGGCTTCCTTATAAGCCTGACCGCGAGCGGCCATTGTCCCAATGAAAGTTCGACAATTCACCTGACGGAGCCATCTTGCGTGGCTGTAATCCGACTGGCGCGATGTCACTTCCGCAGAAGTACCTATCGGATCGTGACTTCTTCTACCAATAAATTACAGGAATCCATCGGTAAACTTATTCTCAAGTATATTACAAATCTGTCAAGAGACTGTTTACGCCTGTGTTGCCTGAATCCAAAGGTATTTTGCCGGAAAACAACCTGTCGAACTTTCTCCCATCCGCCAGATTTTCTCTGGTGGTTTCGAGACTGATCCTTTTGGAGGGTAATGAAACCTGTGCAACACACCACCCAAAAGGTCAGTTTTTAGACGATTGCGCCCCGGTTTGCTCGTTTCGGGGCACATTCGATGTAAGCATATACAAACCCGAGAAAGCGGCGAAAATATGAAAGTAATGGTGGTGGCAGGGGCGTAAAGGGTGATGCTTATGTTGAAGGTCAAAGAGCTTGCGTTATCGTTCTTTGATATGCTGATTTAGAACAAAGATAAGCATTTCGTTTTGCGATAGGCATATCGCATGACGATCAAAAAAAGCGGGAAGCGATGAACGCAATCCCGTGATCCGGGTCTTGGCCCGGAGCGACATCATGTTTGACCTTTCAGGAAGGCGACCCAGAAAAATGGCGACCTTGTTCGTGACCCATCACGACTGCATTGAACACGATACCGGCCCGGGGCACCCGGAATCAGCCGACCGTCTGCGCGTGATCCAGCGCGTTTTCGAGGCCGAGGAATTCATGTTCCTGCATCGTGAAGAAGCGCCGCTGGGCGACCTTGATTTGATCAAGGCCGTTCATGACCCTGCCTATGTTGACAAGGTGATGGCATCCATCCCTGATCACGGCGTCGAGCCGCTTGATGGCGACACCTATGTCTCGCCAGGGTCGGGCAAGGCGGCATTGCGATCGGTCGGTGGGGCGTGTGTTGCGGTTGATGCGGTAATGGGTGGGCATGAAAGGAATGCCTTTGTTGCCACCAGACCGCCCGGACATCACGCCGAATATGACCGGGCAATGGGATTTTGCCTGTTTAACAATGCGGCCATTGCCGCCCACCATGCGCGCAGTAAATTCGGCATCAAGCGGGTGGCGGTGATGGATTTCGATGTCCATCACGGCAACGGCACGCAGGACCTATTTTATAATGATGCGGACCTGTTTTATTGCTCGACCCATCAATGGCCGCTTTATCCCGGCACCGGGGCCGAAAGTGAACGCGGATGTGCGAACAATATCCTGAATGTCGGTATGGTTGCCGGATCGGGTACGGTCGAAGTACAGGAAGCGTTCAATTCGACAGTCCTGCCCGGTATTGCCGCGTTCAATCCGGAACTTCTGATCATTTCAGCGGGCTTTGACGGGCACAAGAATGATCCGCTGGCGGGGCTTTGCTATGTGGCGGATGATTTTGTCTGGATGACCAAGCAGTTGATGGATCTTGCCGAGGAACAATGTGGTGGGCGTGTGGTGTCCTTGCTTGAAGGGGGCTATGATTTGCCATCACTTGCGACCAGTGCCGTTCAACATGTGCGGACATTGATGGGGGCCCATTAAGGGCAGCCAAACATCACCCCAAGATCACTTCAAGATCACTTCAAGATCACCGGGCTGTTGCCCGACAAAAGCGTTTCAGTCAGACGAAATTGCGTTCTGTTCGGTTGCCCTGATCGTGACTTGCGCGTAAACTCCGCGCCGACCTAAGAAATGGAGCTTACATGTCCGAGGCTACTGCATCTCCCGCTATTCCTGAAGATATCGCGAAACTGAGTTTCGAAGAGGCGCTTGGGCAGCTTGAGACCCTTGTGCGTCAGCTTGAACAGGGTCAGGTCGGGCTTGATGACGCCATTGCGTCCTATGAACGCGGTGCGGCGCTGAAACGCCATTGCGCGGACAAACTGCGCGCGGCTGAAGAGCGCATCGAAAAAATCACCCTGAATGCGGATGGCCGCCCGTCGGCAACACCGACCGAAATTGAATAATCGGAGACCGTCGTGAGTTACGACATGATTGCCGAACTGAGTGCGGCGTCTGCTGATCTGGGCGAGACGCTTGACGGGATCCTGCCCCGTGCCAATGGCCAGATCGAGCAGCGCCTGTATCAGGCGATGCGCTATTCGACGCTGGGCGATGGCAAACGCTTACGCCCGTTTCTGGTGCTGAGCTCTGCCGGGTTGTTCAAAGTATCGCGCCGATCCGCCCTGCGCGTTGCCGCCGCTGTTGAAATGGTACACAGCTATTCACTGATCCATGATGACCTGCCGGCGATGGATGACGATGATCTGCGTCGCGGCAAACCCAGCTGCCACAAGCAGTTTGACGAGGCGACGGCGATTTTGGCCGGTGATGCGTTGCTGACCCAGGCATTTGAAGTGCTGGCCGATGAAGATACCCATCCCGATCCGCGCGTTTGTACCGATCTTGTCCGTGCTCTTGCCCGTGCGGCGGGGCCATATGGCATGGTCGGCGGTCAGATGATCGATCTGGCCGGGGAAGGGCAGAGTTTTGATCAGGCGCAGGTGACACACCTGCATTTGCTCAAGACCGGGCGAATGTTTGCCTTTGCCTGCGAAGCCGGGGCGATCCTTGGCAAGGCACCGAAAAGCATTCGTTTGGCCTTGCGATCCTATGCCCATGACATGGGGCTGGCCTTCCAGATCAAGGATGACATTCTGGATGTAGAGGCAAGTTCGGAAGAACTCGGCAAGACGGCGGGCAAGGATGTCGATCAGGAAAAATCGACCTTCGTCAAATTGCTTGGTCTTGATCAGGCCCGCGAGCAGGCAAGAATGCTGTGCGATCAGGCGATTAATCACCTGAACTGCTTTGACGGCGAGGCCGAACCGCTGCGTGCTGTGGCACGTTTTGTTGTTGAACGCGGCAGATAATTTGCTCGAGTAGTAGTTCCAAGCCGGATTTCTTCAAGAGGGCGTTCAACTTGGTTTCAGTCGAAATTCTAGCTGTGTGGGGGGCCGTCACGGGGACGATTGGAACACTTGCAGGTGTTTTAGGTTTTGGTCTTCGTTTGAGGCAATACCTCGCGGATAAGCCCAGATTGAAAAACGATGTCGAGTTTAGATTCGGTGGAATGGATGGCGGAGAGCCAAGTCATTTAATTTACTTGAGATCAACCGGTCGTCGTCCTGTCTCAATCGATTACATTGAGTACCACATAAGGCCCTCTAAGTTTTTTGATCGGATGTTTGTTCGATGGTTACGTCGAGATGGTCGATGGGTTCACCGGGACAAACTCTTTAAGCCTCTGGTGCTCGAAGAAGGTAAAAAGGTGCAAGTTGGGCTCGCAAGAGTGCAAGGCATGCCCGTGACTTCTATTTCCGGTATATTTGCGATTGACCAGACCGGTAGAAGCTGGAAGGTACGTTGGCCGTCAAGACGCAAGGTTGCGAAGCTCGCTACTTCAGAGAAAATTACTAGTGTAAATTTTGAAGGTGATAGAAGAAACGTTGAAATTACTCAATATCGAGTTGGTGATAAATACAAAATCCATTTATTTATAAAAGATACAGGGGGTGGACCAAGTAGAGGTCATGTAATATTGCGTAGAAATATTGAAGATATTGATGCTCTATTCAATTTTTTGTCGGAAATTATGGTTCCAAAATACCTTAGTAAAGAAATAGATGCTGACGAATTGATAAAAGAGGTAGGTAGTTTTTCTAGGGTTTGAGTTTTGTCTTTTTTGTCTTTCTGCTTGTGGTCGTAGATCATCACCATGACCGACTATCCCCCATATACAGCCGGTTTTCGCGACCGGCTGTTTGACAAGGACCCGTTTCCGTTAGCGATCTGGTATCCGGCGACCGCACCTGAAAGTTCGGTGCGCCATATGGGCGTGGCATCCAGTGCCGCGCGCGGGGCCGCCTTTGCCGATGACGGCCCGTTTCCCATCGTGCTGTTTTCGCATGGGTCGGAAGGGCATCGGTTCAATCAGTTCTGGTTGGCGGAATATCTGGCGCGGCGGGGCTATATCGTTGCGGCTCCCCAGCATGTTGGGGACAACTACCTTGATGCGTCCGAAGCCCGGCAGTTGGCGATTATCGAACGTCGCCCGCAGGAAATGCGTCTGGCACTTGATCTGTTATTGGCGCATGACGAAATCGGGCCGCAGATTGACCAGGGCAAAATCTATGCCCTTGGCCATTCCGCGGGTGGGGCGACGGTCCTGAAACTGGCCGGGTGGGATTTTGATGCCCGGGCGTGGCAGGATTACTGCGAAATCAACGCTGATACCGATCACGTGATTTGCCAGCACGCGCCAAGCGATGATCACCTTGACCGGCTGCACACTGTTTATGGTGGGCCGGTGGTGTCCGAGCGTGATGACCGGATTGCAGCCATCATTGCGATTGCGCCAGCCTTTGGCGTGGCGGCAACGGACGCGGGACTTGGCGATATTGATATCCCGATGCTGTTTGTCGAAGCCGACACAGACGAAATCCTGCATGACCATGTTAACGCCGCGCACTTTCGCAAGCTGTTGCGCGGGCGGGCAAAGTTCGTGAAGGTCAAGGGGGCCGGGCACTATTCCTTCTTGCCGAAATGCACCCCATATATTGCCGAGAACTTTGCCCATCTTTGCCGGGATTTCGGGCAGGATCGCGACACCATTCACCGCACTGTCGAGCAAGTGATCCACCGTTTCCTCGATAAGGTAAAAACCGGTGAAATTCAGGGTCGCTAATTCGGTCGAACCTCGCTATTTTACGCAGCTTGCAACATGGCGCCATAACAGTCACCCTGTTGCTGGGTCCTGACCCTAACCAACGCCATATAAAAAATTGAAATCGAGATCGGAATGAGCACGACCTCCAAGACCCCGCTGCTGGATACCATCAACACCCCCGAAGAGCTGCGCAAGTTGCAGCCTGCCCAGATGAAGCAGGTCGCAGACGAATTGCGCGCCGAGGTGATTGATGCGGTATCGGTGACCGGCGGGCATCTGGGCGCCGGACTTGGTGTGGTCGAGCTGACGGTTGCGATCCATTACCTGTTTGATACGCCGTATGATCGTTTGATCTGGGATGTCGGTCATCAGTGCTATCCGCATAAAATCCTGACCGGGCGGCGTGATCGTATCCGTACCATCCGTCAGGGTGGCGGTTTGTCAGGTTTCACCAAACGATCCGAATCCGAATATGATCCGTTCGGGGCTGGGCATAGCTCCACCTCGATCTCGGCAGGACTTGGTATGGCGGTGGCCAACCAGCTATCGGATGACAAGCGCAAGAACGTGATTGCCGTGATCGGCGACGGATCGATGAGTGCGGGCATGGCCTATGAGGCGATGAACAATGCCGCCGCCACCGATCAGCGCTTGATCGTGATCCTGAACGATAACGACATGTCGATTGCCCCGCCGGTGGGGTCGATGTCTGGTTATTTGTCGCGCCTGATTTCCGGCAAGGGATATCAGGGACTGCGCAATGCGGCCAAGGGCCTGACCAAGCACCTGCCGCGCCAGATCGAAGAGGCGGCGCGCAAGCTTGAAGAATATACCCGTGGCATGGTCACGGGCGGTACCCTGTTTGAAGAAATGGGCTTCTTCTATGTCGGGCCGATTGATGGTCACAACATGGATCATCTGTTGCCGGTTTTGAAAAACGTCCGCGATGCCGATGTCGATGGTCCGATCCTGATCCATGCCGTTACGCAAAAGGGCAAGGGTTATGGCCCGGCGGAAAATGCTGCGGACAAATATCACGGCGTTGCCAAATTTGACGTGGTCACTGGCAAACAGGCCAAGCCGACCCCGAATGCGCCAAGCTACACCAAGGTGTATGGCGAAACGCTGGTGAAGCTTGCGGAAAAAGACGAGAAAGTCACCGCGATTACCGCTGCAATGCCATCGGGCACCGGTGTGAATATCTTTGCCGATCATTTCCCCGATCGTGCCTTTGACGTCGGGATTGCCGAACAGCATGCCGTGACCTTTGCCGCCGGGATGGCGTGCGAGGGGTACAAGCCGTTCTGCACGCTGTATTCGACCTTCCTGCAGCGCGGTTATGATCAGGTCGTGCATGATGTCGCGATTCAGAACCTGCCGGTGCGTTTCGCCATGGACCGTGCCGGTCTGGTCGGGGCGGATGGGGCGACCCATGCCGGGGCCTATGACATTGCCTATCTTGGCTGCCTGCCGAACTTTGTTCTGATGGCGGCGGCTGATGAAGCCGAACTGGTGCATATGACCACAACCGCCTGGGCGATTGATGATCGACCATCTGCGTTCCGCTATCCGCGTGGCGAGGGTGTTGGCGTTGAAATGCCGACCGAGGGAAAAGTCCTTGAAATCGGCAAGGGTCGAATTCTGCGTGAAGGTGGCAAGATTGCCATCCTGTCCTATGGCACGCGTCTGGCCGAGGCGCTTGTTGCCGCTGAAGACCTTGCTGCGCGTGGCTTGCCTGCGACTGTGGCCGATGCACGCTTTGCCAAACCGCTTGATCATGAACTGATTGCCAATCTGGCGCGCAACCACGAAGTCCTGATCACCATCGAAGAAGGGTCGATCAACGGCTTTGGCGCGATGGTCCTGCAGCATATGGCAGGCCACGGATTGCTTGATAACGGGCTTAAGATCCGTACCATGGCGCTGCCCGATGCGCTGGTTGATCATGACAAGCCGGAAATCCAGTACGAGAAAGCCGGGCTTGATGCCAAGTCCATCGTCAAGACCGCGCTGGGTGCACTTGGTATGAGCGAGAACAAGGCACGTGCCTGACGGTTTTCGCCAAGGTTAGAATTCAAAAAGGCCGGTTGTCAGAAGACAGACCGGCCTTTTTGTTATTCGACGTAAATCATCTTGTGTGTCATGCCACCGTCAATGCGGATGGTTTCGCCGGTCATGAAGCCGGATCTATCGGAATCCAGCAGGAAGGTAACGGCCTGCGCAATGTCTTCGGGTTTGCCGACGCGGCCAACCGGGTGTTGCGATTTATCGGCCGCGCTGTGATCGGGCGTGGTTTTGTTGGCCTTTTTCTGCCAGTCGCCAACTTCGATCCAGCCCGGCGCAATGGCGTTGACGCGAATCTCGCCCGCCAGACTGACCGCCAGCGCATGGGTCAGGGCTACGATGCCGCCCTTGGACGCGGCGTAGGGTTCTGTGTTGGCTTCGGACTGGAAGGCGCGGGTGGAGGCAATATTGATAATCGCGCCGCCGGTTTCACGCAGATGCTGTGTCGCGTGTTTGGTTGCCAGAAACGCACCGCCCAGATTGACGTTGATCACCCGTTGCCATTGATCCCATTCAAGGTCTTCGATGTTTGGCGCGTGGGGATTGGCAATACCGGCATTGTTGATCAGGCCATCAATCCGGCCAAACCGGTCAACGCATTGTTGCACGGCGAGTTTGATGTCGGCCTCAACGGCGACGTCGCCGTGCAGGAACAGGGTACGGTCGCGCTGGGCATCGGACAGGCTGCTTAAGGCTTCTTCGCCTGCGTCGGCATCAAGATCGAACATGGCAATCTTCCAGCCAAGGTCCAGAAGGTGCTTTGAGATACCAAGGCCCAAACCCTGTGCACCGCCGGTGATAAAGGCCACGCGCGGTGCTTGTGCTGACGGCTGTTGCATGTCTGCCCTACATGTTTGTTTGGTGGTGGCGTCGGGTGAAGGCCCGACCATTCAGGAACGTTCGAGAAATGGTCTTGTTCGCGTGAAAATGCAAGTCACCGGATCAGGTTGAACTGACCCCGTTTTCAAGCCGATCGAGCAGCCCATGCACGAAACCTTCCTGCCGATCATTCAATCCGCGCCGGGTCGCAAGATTTTGTAGGGCTTCGGTTGCTTCGATATGCAGGCGGTAGTGGCCCGGATCCTGATCAATGCGAGTGGATTGTTGCGTGGTGTCGCCAAAGACCATGGCGTGACACAAACCAGCATCAGAGGACGTGAATGCGCGACATGTGAGCGGGCGAACGGCATATATGCTGCAGCGTTCATTTTCATCAAGAAGCGGGCAGCGCACACGAACGTCACTGGTTTTGGTGAATTTCTCGATCTCGCTTGCGGCAGTTCTCAGTCGATCCAGCAGGGCCTGTTGTTCTGGCGGGGTGAAGGTTGCCTTGATATGTGCTGCGATCAGGTCGCTGACACCGGGCGGGACGCTGACAAACAGATGGCAACACGCACTGCATTGATCGCGACACGCACGTGGCGCGGGGTTCGGGAAGCTTTCGCGCAGAAGGGTCGATGCCTGTTCGAGTAACGCCATTGTGGCGTTGGCAGCATCGGCAAGTGAGGTGGATGTATCAATGGTACGATCCAGCTCGGTGCGGAAGTCGGCAAACATCTGGTCATAGCGACGCGATGCCTCTGTTGTCAGGGCACCGGTTTGGGCGATGTCGCGCGATATTCGGTCTAAGGCGTCGTCAAGCTTGGTCATCAATCCCAGTCACTTTCGTTCTGGCACTTTTGGACAAGCCTGCAGGTTGCTCTTTGTTGTTTTTTCTAATTTAGCATTCTTTGCCGTCATTCCCTAACAATTGCATAATGTTAGAAGTCGTGGTGTTCAGGCCTTTGTGATGGCGCACAAAAAAAATCCGGCCAGATAAATCCGGCCGGAAGGTTGGGTCGAAGACCCGATGGGTGCTGCGGGCGCGAACCATCTGTTCGCAAGACGGTTCCCGGCAGCGGGAGTATGGCTATAAGTTTTAGGCGGTTCAGGCGGTAAAAGTGTCCTCATATTGCTTGCGCAACTGGGCCTTCTGGATTTTGCCCATGGTGTTGCGCGGCAGTTCCTTGATGACCCAGATGCGCTTGGGCACCTTGAACTTCGCCAGTTTGTCCTGCGTGCGCTTGATCAGGGCGTCGGGATCAGGTTGATCGCCATTGGCCACGACAATCACACCGGCAACGGCTTCGCCAAAATCGGGGTGGGGCAGGCCAAAGATCGCGACTTCATCGACCTCGTCATATTCGGCGATGACTTCTTCGACTTCCTTGGGATAGACGTTGAAGCCGCCGGAGATGATCAGATCCTTGTCACGACCAACGATGGTGACATAACCGTCTTCGCCAATGGTGGCGAGATCGCCGGTGATAAAGAAACCGTCCTTGCGGAATTCGGACGCGGTTTTTTCGGGCATCTGCCAGTACCCCTTGAAAACGTTCGGGCCACGAACTTCAAGCACGCCGATTTCGCCAGCCCCCAGGATGTTGCCATCCTTGTCACAAACGCGGGCCTCGATCCCCGGCAGGGTCGGACCAACCGCACCCGGACGACGTTCGCCATCAAGCGGGTTGGAGGTGTTCATGCAGGTTTCGGTCATGCCATAGCGTTCAAGGATCTTGTGCCCGGTACGTTCAAAGAACGCGTCATGGGTTTCGGCCAGAAGCGGGGCGGAGCCCGAAACGAACAGGCGCATATTCGCCGTGATGTCCTTGGTGAACTGCGGATGTGCCAGCAAGCGGGTATAGAAGGTCGGAACGCCCATCAGCACGGTTGATTGCGGCAGGCGTTCAATCACGTCATCTGCATCGAATTTCGGAAGCAGGATCACCTTGCCGCCATTCATCAGCATGATGTTGATCGCCACAAACAGACCGTGGGTGTGGAACAGCGGCAGGGCATGCAGCAATGTATCCCCCGGCTGGAAGCCCCAGGCCTGATGCAGGGTCTTGGCGTTCGAGCCCAGATTATTATGGGTCAGCATCGCACCCTTGGACCGGCCCGTCGTGCCCGATGTGTAAAGGATTGCGGCAACGTCGTCCTTGTCTGCGGCCACAATGTCGGTCATGGCGGTGGCGTTCGCGGCTTCGTCATTCAGGCTGCCATCCCCATTTGAACCAAGCGACAGAACAGCAGCGACGTCATTCTTGTCACCGAGTTCCTTGGCCGCATCGATATGGGCCGGACGGCAGACAAAGACACGCGGGGCGGCGTCACCCAGGAAATAGGCGATCTCGTCACCGGTATAGGCCGTGTTAAGTGGCAAATGAATGGCGCCAAGCTGCAGGCAGGCAAGGTAAAGCGCGATGACATCGGATGATTTGTCGACCTGTGCGGCGACCCGGTCGCCCTTGACCACACCATGGGCGGCAAGGACTGCGGCATAACGCCCGGTGCGATCAAGCAACCATGCAAAGCTGCGTTCGGTCCCGTCGCGTTCGATCAGGAATGTGCGCGATTTGTCGGCCGGAAAACGGTCCAGAAAGGATTGAAGAAGATTATCTGACATGGTCATACCTGTTTAAATTCCGGCAAGCTGTGCGACGGATTTCGATGTGGCGATCTTTCCGTCATTCATCAGTGCTTCGTGGTTTTTCTCGATATCATCAAGGTGATAGGCGTAATTCACCATCATGCCGCCAGCCTGACGCAGACCCTTGTCCGACGTATCGCCAAGCCAGTTCAGGCGTTCAAGCTGTGCACCATTACCCAGATGGAACCGCGCGGTGGGGTCGAGCGGTGATTTGCCGCGTTTGCAGGTGGCAAGATAAGTCGCACACAGCGCCAATGTCGGCTTTTTCAGGTTCGCGACCTTGACCGGATCATTGATCCAGTCGTCCTCGCTTAGGCCCGCAAGCACCTGACCGGCAAGCTTGGCATCATCGGCCTTGCTTTTCTGGAGGGTGCGCAACCAGCCCATGAAGCCCGGAATGGGCGACAGGGTGGCGAACTGCTTGAGTTGCGGGAATTCGCGTTTGAGTTCCTCGACCACCTGTTTGATCAGGAAGTTGCCAAACGAAATCCCCTTGAGCCCCGCCTGACAGTTGCTGATTGAATAGAAAATCGCGGTGTTGGCTGTTTCGGGGGCCTTTTCATCGATTTCCGGGGCCAGAAGCGCCTGAACGCTATCGGCCAGACCATGGACCAATGCGACCTCAACAAAGATCAGCGGATCGTCGGGGATGGCCGGATGGAAGAAGGCAAAGCATTTCCGATCCGTCGCTAGACGACGGCGCAGATCTTCCCAGCCCTGAATTTCATGAACTGCTTCATAGCGGATCAGTTTTTCAAGGATGGCTGCCGACGTGTCCCAGTCGATATGGCGCAGTTCAAGGAAACCACGGTTAAACCAACTGGTCAGCAGGTGCTGCATATCGGCATTGAGCGGTTCAAGATCGCGGTTGTCTTTCAAAACCCCGATCAGGGTTTCACGCATATCGACAATCGCCCGCGTGCCACCCGGTGCCATATTGATCTTGCGCAGAAGTTCCTGACGGACCGGTTCGGACGCCTGGGTCAGAGCCGCAAGGTTGGCCTCGGACGGGTCCTTGGCAAAGGCCTCGGCCGCCTTGGTGACTTTGGTGCGGTCGGCACTAAAGTCGTTTTGCATCATCTGGAAGAAGGCCAGATGGTCTTCTTCGGGCAGGCTTTCCCAAAGGCGGACCACTTCGCGGGCAACCGCGGTGCCACGTGCCTCGCCTTTTTGCGAGACAAGGTCCCTGCACATGGCACCGAGTTGTTTGAGCGGTTCTTGCGGGGTTGAAATCGGCAGGTCAAGCAGTTCCCGACCACGGTCGGCAATACTTGAAAGCCAGCTTTTGACAGACATGCCTGACATCAGCGTCCTCCAATAACCGTTTCCGGAAGCCAGGTGGCGATCTGCGGGAAGAAGCACAGAATGATGATGGCCGCGATCATGCACAGCACATAGGGGAATGCGCCCTTCAGGATGCTTTGCAGACGGATATCAGGGGCAATACCATTGATCACATACAGGTTCAAACCAACCGGCGGGGTGATCAGGCCGATTTCCATATTGATCGTCAGGATCACGGCAAACCAGTACGGGTCGAACCCGGCATTGATGATCACCGGCAGCAGGATCGGCGCGCTCATCAGGATCACGGCGACCGGCGGCAGGAAGAAACCACTGATCAGCAGGAACAGATTGATGAAGCCCATCAGGACCCAGCGGTTGACCTCGAGGGCGGAGATCCACTGTGCAATCGACTGGGTGACCAGAAGCGATGACAGCATGTAGCTAAACAGGCCCGCCGCGCCGATGATCAAAAGGATCATCACCGACTCTTTGGTGGTGTCACGCATGACATTCCAGAGCTGACCCGGTTTCCACATGCGATACACGATCATCGCCGTGACAAGGCAGAACAGTGCGCCAACACCGGCCGTTTCCGAAGGTGTCGCAACGCCACCATAAAGGGCGAACAGAACAGCACCAATGATGACAAGGAAGGGCAGAACGCGCGGAAGGATTTCAAACTTTTCCTTCCAGCTGTATTTGATCACGCCAAGGGCAGCCTGGGCATTGCCCTGACGCCAGGTCGAATAAAGCGACCATGCCATGAACAGAACCGTCACCAGCAGACCCGGCAGAAGTCCCGCCAGGAACAGACGCCCGATCGAGGTCTCGGTCGAGATGCCATAGACAATCATGGTGACACTTGGCGGGATCAGAATGCCCAGCGTCCCGCCAGCGGCGATCGAGCCTGCCGCAACCGTATCTGGGAAACCGCGTTCGCGCATGGCCGGGATGCCCATCTTGCCGATCGCCGCACAGGTGGCAGGCGACGAGCCGGACAGGGCGGAAAAGATGGCGCATGCACCAAGGTTTGAAATCACAAGCCCGCCCGGAACACGCGTCAGCCAGCGATCAAGAACCGAATAAAGGTCACCACCAGCACGCGATGAGGCAACAACCGCCCCCATCAGAATGAACATCGGGATGGCGAGGACTTCGAAACTTTCGAGTTTGCCAAACAGAATTTCAGGCAGAAGCGGCAGCGAGCCGGTGCCATCAAAGATGACGATAAAACCGATACTGACCAAAATCAGGCCGATGCCGACCGGAATGCCGGAGAAAAGAACAAGGGTGGTCGCGATGCCAACAATGGCCGCAAGAAGCAAGGGATCCATGGTGCGGCCTCCTTAGAATGCGTCGTCGCGAATATCGAACGGGGTCGATCTGCGCGTGATGAGGGACAGGAAATCGGCGAAGAACTGCAAGAACAGCAAGCCAAAGCCAATCGGCAGGGCCGAGAACGGCTTCCACAGCGGCACGGCCCAGATGGTTTCGGACAACCAGCCGCCTTCATAGGCTTCGATCACCAGTTCCAGACCGTAAAAGGCAAACATTGCGGCGATTGCCATGCCCAGAGACAGGGTGACAATGGCAAGGGTCATGCGTGCGCCACGTTTGAGATAAAGCGGCAGCAGGTCGACATTGACGTGACCGCGCAGCAACTGAACATAGGGCAGGCCAACAAGTGTTGCGCCAATCATCAGGAAGATCACGGCTTCGGTTTGCCAGACGGTGGAATCATTGAGCACATAGCGCATGAAGACCAGCTGGCAAATGATCAGCATCGCGATGCCAAACATCGATGCCGAGGCAACGCCACATACACGCGACAGGAAATGAATGACGGCAATGATGTTATCAACCGGGCCGTGCGGAATTTGTGTATTGCGGTTTGCCTGCGGACCGTGATGGTCGATTGGTTCGACATCAGGCGGGGGCGGCATATCGGATTTAACGGAATGCGACGCACTTCGGGTCTGCGCGAAATCATCGGGCAGATCAATGGGCAGTGGGTGCGGGGACATGGCGTTGGACACGCGCGTACTCCTCTGACGGAACCGTGGTGTTATGGTCTGGTCGTGTTGAGAAATCAGGGTGGTGCCGGATCACCGGCACCACCATCAGATCAGGCATGGATCACTTTACAGCAAGCGCCATGTCGAGAAGTTCCTGACCGTTCGGGGTTTCTTCCACGAACTTGGCATAGGAGGTTTTCATGGCAATCGCCTGCCATGCTGCAAAGTCCTCGTCCGAAAGGTCGGCGATTTCCACACCGGCTTCCTTGAAGACCTCGACGCTATCAGAGTCCTGTTTACGGCCTTCGGCAGTGTAGTACTCTTCGGCGACTTTTGCGGCAGCTGCGAGGGCGTCTTTCTGCGCGTCATTGAGCTTGTCATAGCTGCGCTTGGACATCAGGACCGGCTGGTACATGAACCACAACGCGTTGCCAGCTGCCGGCGTGTAGCATTTGACCTGCTCGTAGATACGATAGGACACAAAGCTTGAAGAGCTGGTGTTTGCCGCGTCAAGAACACCGGTCTGCATGGCCGGATAGATTTCCGAGCTTGGCATTGCGGCGATGGAACCGCCAGCACCCTGAAGCATCTGTTCGAACGATTTACCGGCTGCACGGATCTGCAGGCCTTTGACGTCTTCGGGCTTTTTTATGCATCCCTGGGTCGAGGCAAAGCCACCGGCAAGCCAGCCCTTGGCGACGGTGACGACACCGTCATCGTTCAGGAGCTCTTCGATTTTGGCCATGAACGGGGATTCGTTGATGCGCTGTGCATGGTCATGGTTTTTGACCAGGGCGGGCATCAGCGTCAGGTTGGTTGCCGGAATACGACCACCGGCGTAGGCGAGCGGATAGACAATCATGTCAAGCTGGCCGCGCGTCATCGGAGTCCACTGTTCCTTCGCCTTGAACAGCGAGCCGGACGGGAAGATCTGGATTTCCAGATCAACGTCAGCGGCCTTGACTTCGTTGGCGATGATTTCTGCCACTTTGTGACGGACATCGCTGGTGGACCACTGATGTGACAGCTTGAGCGTCTCGGCACCGGCGGAGGCAGACATGCCAAAGGCGGCAACGGACATGGAGATGGCGGCGACAGACGCCGTAAGAGTCTTTTTGAAAATCTTCATCTTTTCCTCCCGGATGAAGCATGCGTTTTGAATGCATTGTGACGGCTTTTGCGCGTCTTTTTATTGATGCGGTTTTCGCATTGGTGAAAAGCGTTACAGATTTCTGGCATGCTGTCCATGCAATTTTGTATACCAGAATGTGATTTTGCAGTGCCACAAATCAGCGCTGGAGTATTTGCCCGTGTATCAGGGAAAACCTGATCTGAACTTTTGCGTCGCAGCAGAAAAAACTTCGCAGAGCAGCATCGAAAAGGCTTTGATTGGTACCAGAATATGTGTTCTGGTATACCAGTGAGTGATGATGAATGAGGGCGCACATGTCGCAAAACGGAAAGCTTGCCACCGATCTGGTCCAGAAACTTGAACGCGATATCGTGACTGGCGTGCTCAAGCCCGGCGACAAACTTGATGAACGCTCGTTAAGTGAACGGTTCGGCGTATCGCGCACCCCGGTACGTGAAGCGTTGCAAACCCTTGCCGGGTCCGGGTTGGTTGCGACCATGCCGCGCCGGGGCACAATTGTTGCTGCCATCACGGTTGCCGAACTGATCGAAATGTTTGAAGTCATGGCGGAACTTGAAGCGATGTGCGCGCGTCTGGCGGCACGTCGCATGCCGCGCGTTGATATCGATAATCTGATCGCGCTGTCTGATGAATGCGGTGCGCTTAAGGATCATGCGGATGCCGATGCCTATTACGAGGCCAATGTGCGCTTCCATGAGGCGATCTATGCCGGGTGTCGCAACAGTTTCCTTGAGCGTCAGACCAAGAATGTGCGCAACCGTCTGGCACCGTATCGCCGCTTGCAGTTGCATCGGCCGGGGCGTGTTAAGACATCGAACAACGAGCATGCCGATATCCTGAATGCGATTGCCAATGGTGAGGCCGAAACGGCTGGCAAGTTGATGCAGCAGCATGTGGCGGTTCAGGGTGAGTCGCTTAATGACCTTCTCGCCATTGTGCCGCGCGGGTATCTGGAACCGTTGGCAAGCTAATTCCCATTATTTGATATGACCAAATGCGTGACCTTTTCGGGCCGGTAGGGTAAAACGCGCGCATGGCAAAGAAACGTTTGGATCAGTTGCTTGTGGAACGTGGGCTGGTGGAAACCCGGTCCAAGGCACAGGCTTTCATCATGGCAGGCAATGTCTTTAGCGGCGAGCAACGGCTCGATAAGCCGGGCATGCCGTGCAAGGAAGACATTTGCATTACGCTGCGCGGGCAGCCCCATCCGTGGGTTTCGCGCGGCGGGCTCAAGCTTGAAAAGGGTCTGGCAGAATTTGAGATCGACGTGACCGGTTTTATCGGTGTCGATGTCGGGGCCTCGACAGGTGGCTTTACCGACGTTCTGCTTCAGAACGGAGCGGCCAAGGTCTATGCCGTTGATGTCGGGCAGGGGCAGCTTGACTGGAAGCTGCGCAATGATGAGCGTGTTGTGGTCATGGAAAAGACCAATGCGCGCCATTTGACCGCAGAACAGATTTCTGACGCCATCGATATCGTCGTGTGTGATGCCAGCTTCATTGGTCTGCGCACCGTGCTTCCGGCCAGTATTGAGCGGGTCAAGGATGGCGGCTATCTGATTGCGCTGATCAAGCCACAATTTGAAGTCGGCAAGGAGCGTGTCGGCAAAAAAGGTGTCGTACGCGAACCCGAATTGCATCAGGAAGTCTGCGATACCATTTCCGACTGGCTGGCCAATCTTCCGGGCTGGGAGGTGCTTGGCATTACCAAAAGCCCGATCACCGGCCCCGAAGGCAATGTTGAGTTCCTGATTTGCGGGCGGAAAACGGCCTGATCAACCGGCCAAACTTCCGCCCGCGATCATCAGATTATTTGCCGATTTTCTTCATGAAGAAATCAATACCGGCCTGTGCGCAGTCCTGATCCTGCGGCGGGGTGCCGGAACTGACGCCGATACCGCCGACACATTCACCATCAACGAATACTGGCAGACCACCGGCGACAATCGACAGGCGACCGCCAATTTCACTATCGATGCCATAGGCCGGTTTGCCCGGCTGGGCAGCGGCGGCATATTCATGCGTGCCCTTGCGCGCACCCGATGCGGTAAAGGATTTATCCTGGGCGATGGTGGTGCTGGTGACCTTGCCGCCATCCATGCGTTCAAACGCGATCAGAACACCGGATTCGTCGGTGATGGCAATGCACATCGGAACCCCGATCTCATTGGCACGGTTGCGGGCCCCTTCGATCAGGATATAGGCATCCTCAATGGACAGGCGTTTGATGGTCAACATCGGACTTTTCTCCCGGGCGTTATCATTAATCTAATGCCGGCATAGTACGGGCAGCGCCAAAAGCCGATCAATCATATAAAACGGCTTTCCGTATGGTGGAAGGCGCGGCATGCAACGCCCGCTACTCAGAAGTCCGGACGCATGATCATCAGGTAAAGCGCGCCGAGTGGAAACAGGATGGCGATGCGGCCAACCATGTTCCACAGCCTGCGGCATTTCTCATAGCTTGCGGGCATTTCGGTTTCGCCATCTGCCACGGTCTTGGCCGCAATCTTTGACATATAGATCTGAAGCGGCAGCAGGCCTGCCAGCCACAGCATCGCGGCCATGCCATACAGGCTGATGCCATAGATCAGATAGGGGGCATCAGAAAGTGATATGCCGGTGGCGTGAAACAGCCCGATGCCGCCAATCACAAGCAGAGCCGAGCCAAGGGTGGTGAAGGCCAGATCAGTGATGTTGATCAGACGACAGGCAAAAGCGATGACGACCGGGTTGTTGGTGCGGTCTGCCTGTATTTTCCAAACGGCCGAGACAATGATATTGCCCAAAAACAGGATAGCGCCAAGAACGTGAATGAGTTTGACGGTTGAATATTCCATCTGAAATTCCGGTTGGTTGTGGGCAGACCCCAATGCGGGATGATGAAGCGTTCGAGCTGTTATTCGGCGTTGGTCGGGATGGTAAGGTCCTCGGCCAGAAGACCCAGAACAAAACCTGAAAGATCCTGATCCGCGGGCGGCACGATCATGCCATCAATCACCAGCATGGCTATGCCGTGTGCACGGCTCCATGCGGCAAGGGCACGGTTATAGGCGCTTGCAGCCTCCGCCAGAGTCATTTCAGCCTTGCGATCAACCGATGTGACCGCGCGCTGCAAGACGTCAAAGGCGTTGTCGGCGGCATCGCGCAATTCCGGATATTGATCGAGTGGCGGGCGTTCCCGACCAAAGATCAGGCGGAAATGTTGCGGGTTTTCGACCGCGAACTGCACATAGGCAGCCCCCAGCGCCATGATGCGTTCTTCATGGTTTTCCGTGCTGGCGGCAGCAGTTTCAAGTTGTTCGGCAAACCGTTCAAAGGCGGCGATGGCGACTGCCGCCAAAATGCCATCCTTGCCGTCAAAATGGCGATAGGGGGCGGCTTCCGACACACCGGTCAGCCGCGCGAGGCGCCGTAGCGACAAACCAGCCGGGCCTTCGTCCGTCAGGATGTTTTCAGCTTGTTGCAGAAGGACGTTGCGGACATCACCGTGGTGATATTTTCCCATTTGCGCGTATCTCGATTTTCTTATGTTAACTTTGTTAACATTAAAGCGGAATACACATTAGCGCAAGGCCAAAATCACGCTTTTCAGGTGAACCGGGTCTTGTCATCGGGCTTGGTGTTATGATGTCGGGACGTGATGGCCTGTTTAAGCCAGCACAAAATCAAACCGGCTGATCTCGCCGTCGCTTGCCGGGCGCATCTTCATCAAAAGCGCGCTGTCAAACAGGTGGTCCAGTTCGTTGCGGGGCTCTTCGGGGAAATAGAGTTGCGTGGTCAGGGTTGGGCCGTTGGGCGGGGTGATCTTGATGTGGTAATGCGGGGTCCGTCCGGCATATTCGGCCGGGCGGATGGTGTCAAAATAATAGCGTCCCTGGGCGTCGGTGCGCTGATAGCCGCGCATGCTAAAACCCTGATTGTCATATCGGCCATTGGCATCGGCGTGCCAGAGATCGACAATCGCATTGGCAATCGGCGTGCAGGTGGTGCTGAGCACGTAACCGATCAGTGTCACCGGGCTGCCATCCGTGTCTGTCCGAAAGTTGCGTTTTTCTGGCGGGTTTTGCGAATAAAACGGGCCCTCGGTCATTGAACGTGTCGGGCCGATATCCTCGCCGCAGGCCGGGGTTGCCGGCAGGGTTGTGTCACTGGCGTGGGCGGCCGGTGCCAGAATGGTATGGCCGATGATTGCCGCGCCTGTGGCAAACCAGCCCTTTATCGCAGATCGGCGCGACAGGCTGGACAGATCCAGATGTGTTGTCATTCGTCTTGCCTTTTCCCAACCGCATTTCGGGTCGTTTTTCGTTATGGGATAAAGATGTGGTCGCGAAGGCAAACTACAAGATGAAACCATTGGAAAATTGCCCCGGCTTATAAAAAAAGCGCCACCCTTTCAAAGGGCGGCGCAGGGGAGCCAGGGGCTTCAGGGGGCTTCAGGTTCTGTGGGAACTTACGCCGGTTTAGGTGCGCGGTCGGCTGGTTTGGCGGTTTCTGATCCGGTCTGTGATGTCGTGGGCTCGCCAGATGTTTTGACGCCTTCTTGCGCTTTGCTTGGATCGTCGGGGTTGGTTTGGTTTTCTGCGTTCGCAGCCGTGTCAGTTGGTGTGTCGGGTGTTGCAGATGTATCATTGCCGTCAGCCGTGGTCGAAGCGGCGTCCGGTGCGGCCTTGTTTTGTTGTGTGTCGGGTGCCGGGTTTGCCGCATTCTGGTCGTGGGTTGGCGTATCTGCGGTCTCGGTCTGCTGTGATGTGTCTGGCGTGGTGTTGTTTTCCGGTGTGGCGGCTGTTGTCTGATCCGGGGAAGTGTTAGCGTCGGGTTTTGCATCGGTGACGGATGCTGCGTGCGCCTTGTCATCGGCGGTGCTTGATGCCGGTTTTGTTTCGGAATCAGAGCTTGGCGCAGGTGTATCCTTTGCCGTGACGTCATCGCTTTTGGCGTCAGTCCCGGCTGGTTTTGGTGCTTCTGCCACGTGCTGGTTCAGGTCAACAGCAGGCGGATTGGCGGCTTTTTGGTCGGCGGGCCTGTCCGGGCGGATCAAAAACTTGTCGGCCAGCGTGTCCTTGCCAATCAAAAGCGGCTGTTCAAGGCCGCCCATTTCCAGCAGACCGATTTCAACATCGCGTTCAATGCCGCCCAGTTTGAGGCGCGATTTGATCACCGGCGCGCGCACAGTGGTGTTGCCCGCGCCGGTCTGCACATCACGGTAACCCGCAATCGGCAGTGACAATTTCCAAACAATCGTACGGGCCTGAAGCGTGCTTGCGGGATCGGGCGTTGACTTGATGGTAAGCGAGAAGGAAACCGTTCCATCTGATGGGGGATCGGAACTGTCTGTTTCTGCGTCATCGCTGTGTGGGGGGCTTTCATCGTCGCCGGGGCTGTCAACATGCAGGTCGCCGACGAACAGGCAGGTTTGCGGTGCAGCCCCCAGTATCATGGCCGGGAGCCCCGAAATACCCCAGTCGGGCAGGTTGACGGCCTCGTCCGAGAAAAGAACGATGCGGTTTTTAAGCTGCGCGTCACTGCCAACCGTCCCGGTGGGGGCGGGCTTTTTGTTTGACGCAGCAAGTTGGATCAGGGTTTTGAGCAATATCGGGTTCATGACCCTAAGACGTGGCACAAACCCGTTTGTGATGTGAAACTCGAAAGACCCGATAAAGTAGCGAAATCAGCTCGGGAAATGCTTGTTCGTGTTCCAGCCTTCGCACTGTGCGCGGTGGCGCAGAAGGTGGTCAGCCAGTGTGATGGCAGCCATGGCTTCGCCCACCGGAACGCCACGGATGCCAACACATGGATCATGGCGGCCCTTGGTGACGACGTCGACTTCCTTGCCATAGATATCAAGGCTTTTGCGCGGGGTGAGGATCGAGCTGGTCGGTTTGACAGCAAAGCGCACGACAATGTCCTGCCCCGATGAAATCCCGCCGAGGATCCCACCGGCATGGTTGGAGCCAAATACCGGTTTGCCATCTTCGCCCAAGCGCATTTCATCGGCATTTTCAATGCCCGTCAGTTCGGCGGCTTCAAAACCATTGCCGATTTCAACGCCCTTGACGGCGTTGATCGTCATCATCGCCTTGGCCAGATCGGCGTCAAGTTTGTCATAAACCGGATCACCAAGGCCAACCGGGACGCCAGAACAAACAACCTCGATCACTGCGCCAACCGATGAGCCATCCTTGCGCAGGCCATCAAGATATTCCTCGAACACCGGCACGGCTTCTGGGTCCGGGCAGAAGAACGGGTTGTTATCAACCTCATCCCAGTCCCAGTTCGCGCGATTGATTTCCTTGGTGCCCATTTTGACCAGGGCCGCACGGATTTTGATGTTATCACCCAGCACCTTGCGCGCAATTGCACCGGCGGCAACCCGCATGGCGGTTTCACGCGCCGAAGAACGGCCGCCGCCGCGGTAATCGCGGGTGCCGTATTTTTCCCAATAGGTGTAGTCGGCATGACCGGGGCGGAACTGGTTTTTGATTTCGCCGTAATCCTTGGAACGCTGATCGACGTTTTCGATCAGAAGCCCGATCGGGGTGCCGGTGGTTTTGCCTTCGAAAACGCCCGAAAGGATTTTGACCTGATCAGGTTCGCGGCGTTGGGTGGTAAAGCGCGACTGACCGGGTTTGCGTTTTTCAAGGTAATCCTGAATGTCGGACTCGGTCAGTTCAAGCAGGGGCGGCACACCATCAACGACACAGCCAATGGCCGGACCGTGGCTTTCGCCAAAGGTGGTGAAGCGGAAAAGTGTTCCAAAACTGTTGCCAGCCATAACCGATTATCCAGAATTCAAATAGTTTAGAGACAAAACGGGCCACCCGTCAGGGCAGCCCGCAAAATCATATCAGGCCCAGATCAGGATTTCTGGACAGTGATGTCAGGTGCGTCTGCCTGTTTCATGCCAACGGTGTGGTAACCGCAATCGACATGATGGGTTTCGCCCGTAACACCGGTCGAAAGATCAGAGAGGAAGTACAGGCCCGATCCGCCAACATCATCAAGCGTAACGTTGCGGCGCATCGGTGAGTTGTATTCGTTCCATTTCAGGATATAGCGGAAATCGCCAATCCCCGATGCGGCAAGGGTCTTCATCGGGCCCGCCGAAATGGCGTTGACGCGAATGCGGTCTGGTCCAAGGTCATTGGCAAGGTATTTCACGCTGGCTTCAAGGGCGGCCTTGGCAACGCCCATGACGTTGTAATGCGGCATGACCTTTTCTGCGCCGTAATAGGAGAGCGTCAGAAGCGAACCACCATCGGTCATCAGTTTTTCAGCGCGCTGTGCGATCGCGGTAAAGGAATAGACCGAGATGTTCATCGAAAGCGCAAAGTTTTCCGGCGAGGTATCGACATAGCGACCACGCAGTTCGCTCTTGTCGGAGAAGCCGATGGCATGCACGACAAAGTCAAGCTTGCCCCATTTTTCCTTAAGCGTCTCGAACACGGCATCCATGCTGGCCGCATCGGTCACGTCACATGGCAGAACGATGTTGCTGCCAACAGACTCTGCGAGCGGGCGCACACGTTTTTCAAGGGCTTCGCCCTGGAAGGTAAAGGCCACTTCGGCGCCGGCCGCTGCGGCCGCACGTGCAATGCCCCAGGCAATCGATTTGTCGTTGGCGACGCCCATGATCAGGCCGCGTTTACCGGCCATCAGGCCTGAAATGTTGTCGGTGGACAGGCTCATATTCCCTCTCGTTCCCACGATCTCTCTCTGGCAGGTAGAGGCATTCAAGAAAAGCCGCGACCGGCCCAGAAGGCATTAGACATTCGGCGCATCCTACACAAAGCACGGCCAAGGTCAATCTGACCTGTCATAACGCGTGCAGGCGCGCTATCCTGTTGATCAAGTGTAGTATAACCGGAAAATGCGTGGGGATAAGCGTTTAATGGTCGAAATTCAGAAATTGCTGGCTGACCGAACGGCGTTCTGGCGTTACGCCGTCATGCGTTTTGTTCATGACAAATCCGTGCAACGGGCAGCCGGGCTTTCCTATACGACGCTTCTGGCGATGGTGCCGTTTCTGGCGATTGCGCTGACGGTGCTTTCTGCGTTTCCGGTCTTTGATGAGTTCAAGGACCAGATCATGAATGTGGTCCTGAACAATTTCCTGCCGGAAACCGGTGAACAGGTGACCGGCTATCTGGGTGATTTCCTGCAAAATACCGGGCAAATGACGGCGATTGGCACAATCGTTCTGGGTTTGACGGCGGTGATGTTCCTAAGCGCCATCGAAGGGGCGATGAACGATGTGTTTCGCGTCACCAGTCCGCGCAAACTGCTGTCGCGCCTTGTCGTGTTCTGGACGCTTCTAACCGTCGGGCCAATGTTGCTGGGTCTGAGCCTTTCACTGGCGTCCTACATTTTTGCCATGCGCCATCTTGTCGGCGGCGAGGTACTTGGCGGGCAGATCGGTCAGCTTACATTCCTTGCGCCATTCATTCTGTCTGCGATGGCCTTTTCCCTGCTGTTCATTGGCATGCCGAACCGCTCGGTCAGTGTTGTTGACGGGGGCGTTGGCGGGCTGGTCGCAGCGGTTCTGTTCGAGACGCTGAAAAAAGGCTTCGGGTTTTACGTCACCACCTTTCCGACCTATCAGACGATCTATGGTGCGGTCGCGATTGTCCCGATATTCCTGTTGTGGATGTATCTGACCTGGATCGTGATTCTTTTGGGTGCGCAGGTGGCGGCGGGCCGGTCCGAATGGCGGGCGGCACGGGCGGCGGGCCTGATCCCCGATCCACGCGTTGCGGTGCCCGGGCATATGGAACGGATTATCGCCGTGCTGCGTGTGCTGGAATATTTGCAAAATTGCTTTCACGAGGCAGCCAAACCGCCGACCTATCGCAGGATGATGCGCGATGTGAAGCTGGGCGGGCGTGATCTTAACTGGGCGCTGGCCGCATTGCGGCGACAAAAACTGATTGAACGTTCTGACAAGCACCGCTGGCTGCTGTCGGGGGATCTGTCACGCATTTCGCTGATGGATTTGATGACGCGTTTGGGGCTTTTTCTGGATTACGACCGCTTGCTGGTGGTGCGAACAGATGGTGGTTGGCCGGTTGCCATGCGCGAACGCCTGATCGAGCTTGAGAAAAAGCGTGAGACGGTTCTGGATGTGAAGGTTGGCGAACTGCTTGATACGCCGCGTCCCGAAGACAAGGTCCCCGAGCAGATCAAGAAAGACCCTGATCAGGACAAGGGCGGCGATATCGACGAGAAAGAGATCAGCAACGCCATGAACTAGCGACGGGGCGGCTAATTCGGCGGAACATGTTCCTAGTCTTTGGGGGCGTGTGCCCTGGCGCTGGTCATTTCCACGCGGATCGGGGCGTCGCCGCTGCGCAGGTGCAGGTCGCGTTGCGGGAACGGGATTTCGATATTGTGTTCGATAAAGGCATCCCAGACATTGAGCAAAACTTCGCTGATGACGTTGCCGCGGCCATTTTGCGGATCGTTGATCCAGAACCGGATTTCAAGATCGACCGAGTTATCGCCAAAACCGCGCATCAGGGTGTTGGGACCCGGGTTATCCTGCACGCGGGGGCATTTTGCCGCCGCCTCGTTGCACAGTTTGATCGCAAGGTGAGGGTCACAGTTATAGGAAATGCCGACCGGCACTTTCAGGCGCAGCTTGACGTCCGAGTGGCTCCAGTTTTCGACCTGATTGGTGATCAGGTCTTCGTTCGGGATCAGAAATTCCGTGCCATCGCGGGTGCGAACGGCGGTGTAACGCGCGCCCAGTGACTGAATCCAGCCAAAGGTATCGCCAATCGCAATGACGTCGCCGGGCTTTATCGATCGGTCGAGCAACAGGATCACGCCGCTGATCAGGTTGGCGAAAATGCGTTGCAGACCAAACCCGATCCCGACACCAACCGCACCACCAAACACGGCAAGTGCGGTCAGATCGACACCCATGGTCGAAAGCGCAAACAGAACCGCGATCGACAGCAATACAAGCTTGAGAAGCTTTGCCATCAGAACCTGAACCGATGGGGTCAGGTGATGGACCTTGCGGATGCGTTGTTCAAACAGGCGCGAGGCAAAGGATGCCACCCACAGCAAAACCGCAAGGGATAAAATGGCCTTGAGGATGCCATAGACCGATATGCGGAACTCGCCAATATTAAGCGCCAGCCCGTCGAGAATTTCGATGCCGGGATCAAGCCACCCGACGATGTTAAGCGCCGCCAAGGTCCATGCAACGGCGGCAATGGTGCGTGACCAAACCGGGTCATTGACGATGGCCGCGGCAAGACGAATGACAATCCACGCATTGAGAAGACTTGCAACCAGCCGAACAACGTTATGGCGATAGCCCGCCTGAATGGCGACCGCGTCAATCAACCAGATCGTGATGACCAGAATAAGCGGAAAAGCCAAGCTCGGCAGAACCTTGGCAAAGCGACGAAATCCGGCATAGGGCAAAAGCGGCTTCCAGTCCTGCAAGCGCGCGAGAAGCGACGCCAGGCGACGGCGCAGCAAAAAGGCCGGGATGGTGGCAAGCAGGCAGGCGGCAATCTGGATCAGGATCGGGACCAGCAGGACATTTGCAGACAGCCAGGCGATTGCCTGTTCAAGCCATTGCAAATAGATGTCCGGGTTGCTGAGCTGTTCCATATTGCCCCTTATGATCGGTTGCGTTCTTTGCGACAAAGCCCGTTAGATTCTGCCCCTAAAACAATATGGTAACACGGAACGGGATTAACAGGCACCTCTCAACACAGGGTCTTTTGTGTGGCCGGACCCCGGCTGCCAACGGCCCAAGAAAAAAGCCGGCGAATGCCGGCTTTGGATTGATGGGTTAGCGCGCCTTGTAGGGGTGCTTTTCAGACCATTCCTTGATGAACTCGATCAATTCATCATCGCGTTCTTCGGGCAACTTCACCGTCAGGTGAACATATTGATCACCGCGTTTGTTGCCCCGGTCATAAGGCGCACCCTTTCCACGCAGGCGCAGTTTGGTGCCGCTGTTGGCATTGGCAGGCAGCTTCATATTGACCTTGCCATCGACGATCGGCACTTCGATGGAGCCCCCCAGAATGGCTTCAGGCAGGCTGATTGCCAGATCACAATGGATGTCATTGCCTTCGCGCCGGAAGGTTTTGTCCGGATGGACATGCAGCTTGATCAGGGCGTCACCGGCTTCGCCACCATTCATGCCCGCCATGCCCTGACCTTTCAGGCGCAGGGTCTGTTCGTTCTCGCTTCCGGGCGGAATGCGGACTTCAAGGCTTTTGCCACTGGCAAGATTGATGCGTTTGGTCGTGCCAAGGATGGCCTCGGCAAAATCAAGGCTGAGCTCATAAGAGATATTCGGGCCTTTGACCTTTTTGGGTTTGCGTTCCCCGCCAAAGCCACCAAAACCGCCGCCGCCAGATCGGCCGCGCCCCTTGCCAAAAATCTCGTCAAAGATGTCTTCGGCATTGGCACCGGAAAAGCCGAACGGGTCTCCGCCCGCAAAGCCACCACCGGCTTGTCCGCCACCGCCACGGGCAAACGGGCTGGTTTCGCGGCCATCAGCGTCGATTTCACCGTTGTCGAACTTCTTGCGGCGTTCCGCATCCCCCAGAAGGTGATAGGCGCTTGATACCTTTTTGAAGCGTTCTTCGATTTTGGCATCGCCCGGATTGACATCAGGGTGAAGTTCACGCGCCAGTTTGCGATAGGCCTTTTTGATTTCTTCCTGACTGGCGTTTTTGGCAACGCCAAGTGTCTTGTAGGGATCCTGCATTTACTGACCGGTTCCAGAAACTAAAAGCACGTTATGTGATTTGGATGTTGTGTTCATTATTAGATCATGCGCCGCAAAAGATGAACCATTTTGCCGCATCTGATCCGAAACAATGAGATTTCGTGGGCAGAACGCCCGATCCGAACAGCAGATATGAAAAGGCGGCGCTGATCGCAAGGACCGCACCGCCTGTCATTTCAGATTTTTTGACGGGTCTTAGTTCACGACCTGCCAGCTGCCATCAGGTTTGCGGCATGCGGTGCCATAGGCGGTTTCTTCCTGACCGCCAATCATCACCGTTTGCTGGTATTCACGGCAGTATTCCTGAGTTTCGGGTTTCTGATAGGTGCGGGTCGGGGTTACCGTACCCTGAACGCCCGTATCGGGGTTTTGCCAGGTGGTGGTTTCACCGGTTGGCGCAGCTTCAAGCGTACGCTGGGTGCTTTGGGCCATGATGGCGCGGTCGGCATTATCTAGTGATCTGCCGACTTCGCTGCCGATAAAGGCACCGGCGAGTGTCCCAAGCGCCACGCCAACAAGCTGGCCGCTGCCCTTGCCGAACTGCGCGCCCGCAACGGCGCCGCCAACGGCGCCCAGAAGTGTGCCTGCTGTCTGTTTCTGACCCTGGTCCTGAGCACAGCCAGCGATAAAGGCGGTCATGACGACCGGAATAACGATCTGACGGAATTTCATGTTTAATTTGCCCATCTTGTCTTTACAGTCCCAACCGATATGCTTTGGGTTTATATGTTGATCCAACGTTGTCGCTGCCACCGTAGTTCCGAAATAAATGTTTCTCACGGCAACAGACCCAATCAGCCAAAGGAATTCCTTTTGCAATGAACGAAAAAAATGCGCCGAAAATGGGGCATGAGCCCCACGAAGCCCCGTTTGACATGTTTGAAACGTGGTTTTCTGACGCCAAAAAGGCCGAAGATGCCTATCCGGATGCAATGACACTGGCGACCGCGGATGCGCAAGGTCGCCCGTCGGCCCGTATCGTCCTGCTAAAGGGTTTCGATACGCGCGGCTTTGTTTTCTACACCAATTATGAAAGCCGCAAGGGCGACCAGTTGGCCGAGAACGGCTATGCCGCCCTTTGTTTTCATTGGAAAACGCTTGAAAGATGCGTGCGCATCGAAGGCAAGGTTGCCAAAGTCGATGCCAGCGAGTCAGACGAGTATTTTGCATCGCGCCCGCGTGGCAGCCAATTGGGTGCCTGGGCATCCATTCAGTCCCGCCCGATGAGCGGCCGGTTCGATCTTGAAAAGCGGGTTGCCGAATTCACTGCAAAGTTTGGTCTTGGCAAAGTGCCGCGCCCCGATCATTGGGGCGGGTTCCGGCTTGTGCCTGATCGTATTGAATTCTGGGCAGAAGGAAAATTCCGCCTTCATGACCGCAAATTGTTCACCCGTGATGATGCGGACAGTGGCTGGAATACCCAGAAACTGTTTCCGTAAGGGTAGGTCGGGAACCACAAACGCAAAAACGCACAAGGCGACAGAGTCTTGTGCGTTTTTTGTTTTCTGGTCGAGGTGAAGTTTACGCCGCCGGTTCCGGGGGACAGAAGGTGTCTTGCAGCACGGCAATGATTTTCATGATGTCCGGATTGGCCAGCGAATAGTAAATGGTTTGCGCATCACGGCGGGTTTTTACCAGCCCTTCGCGGCGCAGCCTTGCAAGATGTTGCGACAGGGCGGATTGTTTGATGCCCAGTTCATTTTCCAGCGTGCCGACGGATTTTTCTGCATCCCCAAGCGAGCACAGAATAAGCAAGCGCCATTCATTGCCAAGCGTCTTGAGAAATTCAGCAGCTTCACGTGCGTTTTCGTGCAGTGCGTTGTAGTCCATCCGCGAGTAACCCCGTTCTTTTCGCCGCACGCCAGATCGATTTTTCGCCTTGTGCGCCCGGACCCTACCCAAGAGAATAATTTCCCGATTATCAAAGCGTCATCGTAATCACTGGCAATCATGTTACAATCATTTTGTGCGCGGTTGATCTAGAAATTCCCAACCGGCATCAACAAAATATAAGAATAATAATAACTTTCGCAATTTTTTGATCTTGAACAAAGAATACCAAGGCAAGAGATCTCACACTGCTTGGGAATATGGTCATCATCAGTCCGGATTTCGAGCAGGCTCAATGACCGGGCGGACAGGCGGGAGTAATGAAAATGGCAATTCGCACAATTCTGGCACCGGTATCAGGCACGGCGATTGACGAACGTGTAATGACAACGGCCTTCAAGGTAGCCAAAACGTTTGATGCCCATCTTGAGGCGCTATTCGTTGCTGCCGAACCACAAGACGCCATCCCGATCGTTGGCGAGGGTATGTCGGGCCTGATCATCGAAGAAATGATTCAGGCTGCTGCAAACGAAACAGAAAAGCGCGAGGCAGCAGGCAAGGCATCTTTTCAGGCGGCCGTGAAGGAGTCCGGGTTTGAGGAAATCAACACGCCAAACGCCGATGCCAAACCGTCCTGCACCTGGCGCAAGGATAGCGGGCGCGAAGACGAAACAGTTGCCCGCCGCGGGCGTCTTTTTGATTTGGTGGTGATTGGCCGCGATCCAAAGGAAGCATCCGCATCGCTGACCTTTGACGCAGCCTTGATGGAAACGGGTCGCCCGATCCTTGTTGCCCCGGAACGCACGCCTGAAAAAATTGGTGAAAAAGTCATGATCGCCTGGAATGGCGGGATTGAGGCGGCGCGCGCGGTGACTTCGGCCATGCCAATGTTGCGCAATGCCAAGGAAGTCACAATTGTCAGCGTCGGAGAGGTCCCGTATGGCCGAGCATGCGCCAAGGCCCTGGCCGAACAGTTCAGCTGGCACGGAGTCGATGCGACCGTGGTCGAGAGTGCCGAAACCGGACAAGTTGCTAATACCTTGATTTCCGAGGCAGAAAAATGCGGCGCTGATACGATTGTTCTGGGCGCTTACAGCCATTCACGTTTCAAGGAAATGATCCTTGGCGGTGTCACGCAGGATATGCTGTCAAAATGTGCTTTGCCGCTTTGGATAATGCATTAACGCGAAGGTCATCTTAAGCGGTTGATATCGCGAAATTAAATTACCTATCTATTGGTATATTGCTGAAAAGGCGTACTTTTGTACGCCTTTTTTTTGTTGCATGCGCGAAGAAATCACGACAGGGTTACAGAAACCTTACAAAGACGAAACCCCGATAAACGAGGCGTTTCGCACCGAGGAAAAGAAACGTCTGGCAGGGGAACTCCCATGTTGTCTCTACGCGATATCATTGATTTCGCTTCCATGTCCGAGGATCTGGCACAGGAACTCAACAATCCGAATGTTGGCCTGCCCGATCTTGGCGCGGTGGTTGCCGGTCATACCGGTCTTGGCGGTGCATTGCGTGCATGCAGTGCAACACCATGTGCCGCAAATGACATTGAAAGCGACTAAGACCAAGCGGCGTTAACCCGTTCTTTGCGGGGCCGTGTGGTATTTCTTAGTTTGAAAACATATCGATCTGGTTTGTTGTCTGATCGGTTCGGGCCGGGTCAGCCGGGTCTTCGTGCCATGAAAGAACATGGTCGGGCAGCGGGCCCAGCATGTAGGCCAACTCAGCGAAGTCAATCTGTGGATCAAGCCAGTCACCCAGATGGTTGGGGCCGATCACGGCTGGCATTCTGTTGTGGATGTGGGCAATCGCGCCTGATGGCGCGCAGGTGATGATGGTGGCCTCTCGCCCGTTTTCCAGTCCGGCAAACAGAAACGGTTGATGATCGGGCAGGGTGATGCGGTTCTTGTGCTTGGTCGTGCCATCCTTGCGCCATTCGTACCATCCATTTGCCGGGATCAGGCAACGGCGGTTCAAAAGTGGCCGGAAGGTCGGTTTTTCGATCACGGTTTCGGCGCGCGCATTGATCATCGGGCTGTTCAGCCCTGCGACACTCAGCCCCCAATATCGAATGGCCGCCTTGCGATGGGGCAGGATAACCGCAATCGGATCGGTTGGCCGGCGCGTGCCTGTCAGGCTGTCAAAGGCGGTTTCTTCATCCTCGTCATCTGTGGTGGCCTCATTCAGACCGTCAGGCAGGGGCATGCGAAGGATGTCTTCCATTTCCAGACCAAGCTGAACCTGAAAGGCCCGAATATCACTGTTCAGATCAAAGCGGCTGCACATGTTTTTGCCCATGGTAAACAGATGTAAAACATAGCCTGTTTCGCATGCCTTGCCAAATGTCGACAGGGCGGCCTATATCGCATTGGTGATCGCAGAAAAATCATACGTGACAAGGGTTTTCCTTCGATGGGGAAGGCCTGCGATGCTATAAGAAAACCAGCAAAACTCTGTTTGCGCGCATATCATGTGAAGTGAGTAGACCTAATGAGCAGCAATGCCCCGAAAACAATCGTCCTGACAGGTGCCAGTCGTGGTATCGGCCATGTCACGGTCGGATATTTTGCCAAGCGTGGCTGGCGGGTGATTTGCTGTTCACGCGAAGCCCCGCCGCCCAGTTGCCCGCGCGATCCGGCCCAGGGTATTCACATCCGTGCTGATTTGTCCAAACCGGCAGAAGTCGAAGCGTTTATCAACGAGGCCAATGAGGTGCTGGGCGATGATCCTTTGCATGCGCTGGTTAATAATGCCGGTGTGTCGCCCAAGACGCCTTACAAGGAGCGGCTTGGCTGCCTGAATGGCGATATTGCCGCCTGGCGGGATGTGTTTGAGCTCAACTTCTTTACCCCGCTGACCCTCGCGCGTGGATTTGCATCCGCATTACACCGTGGCAAGGGGGCGGTTTGCAACATCACCTCGATCGCGGGACATTACGTCCATCCATTTGCCGGATCGGCCTATTCGACGTCCAAAGCCGCTCTTTCCGGCCTGACGCGTGAAATGGCGGTCGAATTCGCCGAACTTGGTGTTCGCGTCAATGCGGTCGCACCGGGCGAAATCAAGACAGACATGATTTCCCCGGAATATGAGGCCCTTGTGCCGCGCATTCCAATGAACCGTATGGGCACGCCCGAGGACGTGGCGGCCGCAGTGCATTATCTTGTGGGTGAAGACAGCAGTTATGTCACCGGCACAGAGATCTTTGTCACTGGCGGGCAGCATTTGTATTAAGCAGACACACTGGTCACAGACAGATGGTTAATTGTCAGGTTTGATGTCAAAGGCCGGATCGTAATCGACCAGACCAGCCGGGATTTCATCAACCAATGGGCGTGCCATGAAGTACTTGTCGGGGATGCCTTCAAGTTTGAGATCGGGCAGGGGCGCAAAGCCAAACCGGCTGTAATAATCGGGTTCCCCCAGTACGACACAGCCACGCGCATCGTCGGCCCGAAGATGGCGGATGCCGCTTTGGATCAGTTCGGAACCGATGCCCATGCCCTGACGGTCAGGGGTGACCGCGACCGGGCCCAGACCAAACCAGTCACAGGCTTTGCCGTTGATTTTTACCGGTGAAAAAGCAATGCAGCCGACGATTTCATCGTCCTGTTCCGCGACCAGGGAAAGGGTGAGTTGCCCGGATTTTCTGAGCGCGTCCACAATCAGATGTTCGGTCTGCTGACTGTGGGGAGCGGTTGCAAAGGCACCATCCAGCAACGCGTGAATCGCCGGAATGTCCTTTTCGGTTTCTTCACGTATCAACATTTTCCGTCCCTGCCTGTGACGTTGGGCCTACTTCCTGCAAGCCATCAGACACCACTATAACGGGAAAATGCGCAAGGGTCCAAGCTCATTCACATAATCGGGCCGCTCACGTACGTGAGTTTGAGCCCTAGGCCAAAAGGCTTTTAAGCCAGTCGCGCTTTTGCTCAAGCCGTTTGACTTCCATTTCAAGCCAGCCGGTGAAGTTTTCGGCCTCGCTTGCGTGTTCTTCACGCAGGGCCAGCACGCGTTCAAGATCAAGTTCGCAGACGTCATGCAGGATTTCGATCTGCTCGGTGCGGATGTCTTCTTCAAGCAGGTGAAGGAACCGCATCTTGAGCGCCATGATCAGACGGGCAAGCTCACCGGATGTATCGCGCAGATTGCCCTGCATCAGTTCAACGAACTTTTCATGCCCGGCATCGGTCAGACGGAGTTGCGCATCAGAAAACGTACCGCTGCCGGTATCTTCCTTGACCAGTCCTTCAAGCTTAAGCAGCTGAAGCGAACTTCCCATCATATCAAGCGATGGCCCCATGATGTGGGACATGAAATGACGCACCGAATTGGCCAGATCACCATAGCTGATCGGCTTGTCGGAAAGCGCAAGGGTGCCAAGCGCGCACAGGCGGAGACATTCTTTGGGAAGCAAGGTTCTATCCGAATACATAAGCGGTCCCTGTTTGATGACAGGTCCGACGTTAACGCGAACGGTTCTTAATTGCAAATATTTATCCACGCTGGCAAGACGCCAGCAGGACAGCCTCAATATAGAACGCTGCACGTCGAAAGCAAACGTCGCGACATTTCAGCAATCCGATACGGGCGGCCCATTTCACTAGATCAGCAAAAAGGCCGGTGCAGTTTACGCCACCGGCCTTTTGATGTTTGTGCGGGCCGGTTCCCTAGGCGACCTTGGAAATCCCCAGCTGGCCCCAGACCGAAAGCAGCGAGTCGATCAAATGATCGATCAGTTCGTCATTGTGCAGCGGGCCCGGTGTGAAGCGCAGGCGTTCGGTGCCGCGCGGCACGGTGGGGTAGTTGATCGGCTGGACATAGATGTCATGTTCGAACAGCAGGCGATCACTGGCTTCCTTGCACATGGCCGGGTCACCAACCATCAGCGGGACGATATGGCTTGGTGCATCCATCACCGGAAGGTCCGCAGCGCGCATGCGTTCGCGCAGGGTGTCGGCGCGTTCCTTCTGGGCATTGCGTTCGACACTGCTGTGCTTGAGATGGCGTACCGACGCCAGTGCACCTGCCGCGATGCTGGGCGGTTGGGAACTGGTGAAAATAAAGCCATTGCCAAAGCTGCGCACGAAATCGACGATTTCCGGTTTGGCTGCGATATAGCCACCAATCACGCCAAAGGCCTTTGCCAGCGTACCCTGAATAATGTCCACGCGATCCATGACGCCATCGCGTTCGGCAACGCCGCCGCCGCGCGGGCCATACATGCCAACGGCATGGACTTCATCAAGATAGGACATGGCGTTGTATTTTTCGCAAAGATCAAGGATCTTGCCGATCGGTGCAATGTCGCCATCCATCGAATAGACGGACTCAAACGCCACGATCTTGGCGCGCTGCGGTCCAAGATCCTTAAGGATCTCTTCGAGATGGGCAATGTCGTTATGTTTCCAGATGCGGCGCTCTGCCTTGGAATGGCGCATGCCTTCGATCATGGAATTGTGGTTTTCAGAGTCGGAAATGATCACGCAATCGGGGAGTTTTGACCCCAAGGTCGACAGCGTCGTCCAGTTCGCGACATAACCCGATGTCATCAGAAGCGCAGATTCCTTGCCATGCAGGTCGGCGAGTTCACGCTCAAGCGCGACATGCAGATGGTTGGAACCGGAAATGTTACGCGTACCGCCGGCACCGCCACCCTGACCGGTGATGGCGTTTTGCATGGCATCAAGCACCTTGGGGTGCTGGCCCATGCCAAGATAATCGTTGGAGCACCACACGGTGATTTCACGCGGGGCTTCGCCATTATCGGGATGATAAAGCGCCTTGGGGAACTTTCCGACAATACGTTCGAGATTGGCGAATACACGATACCGGCCCTCGGCTTTGAGGCCAGCCAATGCATCTTTAAAGAAGGTGTTGTAATTCATACGTTTTTCTTTCGCCTGTCTCTTTGCAGTGTCACGCTGTTTCTATGCGGTCGTGGCAGCACAAAGCTCTGGTCTCGTCCAGCTCAGCGAACTGATTCTGGACATATCCTCCGGTCTGACCGGGTCCTTATGGTTCCCTTATCAACCACGATGGTCGATATGGCATTGACCCTTGTCAAAAATTAAAGCGATTCCAGTCTTCTTTGGAACCATCAGATCAGAGAAGGCGATCCATCTCTCAATTGTCGATCTCTTTTCGGAGCATGCTCCGTTTTGCGGTTACCCCCAATTTGGCGCTATTGTTTTCATTTGGCAAGGATTCGAATAGCTTTTGGGGGGGCATTTAATTCGATTTATGTCATCGGAAAAATCGATTGTTTTGCGTAATTAACCCGTAGCGTGGCTATTTAAGGTGTTTTTGTCGGTCTTTGGTGCGCCCAATAACGCCTGGCCGAGGTTTCCGTAAACGCAGAAAACCTCTGTTTGACAAAGAAAAAACCGGTCGGAAATTCCGACCGGTTTGGCAAGACGGGATGGTCGTGATTTTAGTGCGACATGATGACCGGTACGGTCATGTGACGCAGAAGGTGCTGTGTTACGCCACCAAGCATAAGTTCGCGCAGGCGCGGACGGCCATATGCGCCGCACACAATCAGATCAATGCTTTCGTCTGCCGCGCGTGACAGCAGAAGGTCACCGACGCTGATGCCCGATGCATTCATGGTTTCTTTTTTCGCATTCACGCCATGGCATTTCAGGCGTTCGCCAATATCAACACCCGGTACCGGCATGGTGTCGCGGGCACCCTTGTTCGGGTCGGCGCACAGAACCAGTGTGGATTTCGATGCTTCGAGGAACGGCATGCTGTCATTCATGGCGCGGACAGCCTCACGATAAGGTTTCCACGCCACCATGACGCGTTCGCCGATGGTGTCGAATTTGCCAACATAGGGCACCACCATAACCGGTGCGCCAGACGTCAAAATGACCTTGTCCGGCATTTCCGAAACAGAACACGGGTCAGAGCTTTCCGGATTGCGTTGGCCCAAAACGGTCAGATCATGATGACGGGCATACATGGCCGCGGTATCGGCAATTTCCGACGCCGGGCAGGAGGTTTCCTGCCAGCTGAATGCGACACCGGCAGCTTCGCAGGCAGCTTCGAATTCTGCACGCGCGGTTTTTGCCGTTTCGGCCATGGCACTGCGCTGCTGATTGATGATTTCCTCGGTGATCTGCACTTCCATGAAACGCGGGATTTCAGGATAGGGCAGAAGGAAAAGACCGGTGAGGTGCGCGTCCTGCGCCTTGGCAACTTTCAGCGCGACAGACAGGCGTTCCTTGCAGGCAGCAGCGGTGTCTATGTGGACAAGAATATCCCGATACATGATCCGATCTCCATTCGGTGGGGGCGCGGCGCAAACCCGAAATCTGCATCGTCGTTTCGCGCCTTAACGTCATGGCCAACATATTCGGGTTGTCGGATCGTTTCTTTGCTCTATCTCAAATTAAATCATTCCAAGTTGTACTTGGGCTTTTTTTATCCTGTTTGGTCAGCCGTCTGCGCCGGGTTCGGTCATTGGAATGGTTTTTTCCATCGTTGGCATCTCGCCCCCGGCCGGATCATCCATTTTCGGGAGGGCGGCTGGTGCCGGCGTCATCGTCGCCCCGCCATCCATCGCTGGCATGGCTGGATCATCGGTCGGAATATTGGCAGGCATTTGCATTGCGTCGCCCGACATCATCGAAAGGGTCTTGTGCAATTGCTGGGACAACGCGCTCCAATTGGTTTGAAGCGTTGTGCAGGCGGCAGCATCGCCGGACTGGCAGCGTTGTGCCATGCGATCAAGAATGCCAAGCGCAATGCGGGCTTCGTCGATCTGTTTTTGTCGGATGCCATCCTGCACCTTGCGGCCGGGGTCTTCCATCATGACCAGATTGTCGTTTTCCGGCGTGGTCGAACGCATGGTGCCTGATGGTGCCGAGGATGCATTTTGTGATGGCGCCCCCCACGGTGTGACAATTGTGTCAGAACTGTTGGCGTGGGTGACCGGTTCTTCGACCGGGGCCATACAGCCAGACAGGGCAAGGCCCAGTGCAATTGCAGGCAGGCATTTGGCAGTCTTGCGCATCGACATGCATTGTTCCTCCGACCGGTGGCGGGTACACCTTGGTCATGTCAGTTTGGGGTCCCGAACTTGCTCATAGTCGTTGCTATGGCCTTGCTTTTATTTGCGAACATATTGAACCCAGTCGCAAAGTCTGTCCAGCCCGGGCAAACCGATGAATACGCCGCATCGGGAAGTGCAGGGCCAGGTTCCTCGGTTTGGGGCAGTTGATCATAGAAGCCTTGGGTCCTCTTTAAGCGATTTGCTGATCCATCGCATGGTTTCGCGGATACGCGAGATGTTTCGAAGATCAGGATGCGTCAGCACCCAAAGCTTGTTTGCCGCGACCTCTGGCATTGGTGCCAGCAAGCGAAGGCCGGGCAGGGCGAGATCGGATGGCAAGCACACCAAGCCATAACCCGCACAGGCCAACTGTGCCATCGCAATCAGATCATCGGTTTGTTGCCGGTACGGATGGCGGCGTTTTGCATCAAGCCATTTATAGGGCGCATAGCTTGCCAGTGTCCCGGATGCGCCAACGAAGGGCGCGTTAAGCAGATCATCAAGGTCTGCCGGTGCGTATTTGTCGGCGGCACCATAGATGCCCCATTGCAGTGTGCGCACTTCCTTGCCAACAAGATGTTCTGGCGGGCTTGCCGCCACACGTACAGCAATGTCGGCGTATCGTTGCGTCATGTTGAATTCGTGATTGCTGGCAAGAAGTTCTATCTGGATATCGGGCCAGCGTTCCTGAAACCGGGCGAGGTGGTCTGGCAAAAAGAAATACGAAAAACTGGTTGGCGCGGTGATGCGCACCAGACCGGCAGGAAGCGCGTCAGCCCCGGACAGGTTTGTACTGATGATTTCAAAGTTGTTCATGATTTGCCGGGCAGGGGCGAGCATCTCGATCCCGGCATCTGTCAGGCTGTATTGGCCGCGTATCCTGTCAAACAGTCTGGCGCCGGTTTGATTTTCAAGCGCATGGACATGGCGAAATATGGTGGTTGTGCTGACCCGGATTTTCTGGGCTGCGAGTTCAAGCGACCCTGTCTCGGCAATGGCCAGAAACGACTTGATATAGTTCCAGTCCAATCCATCCTCCGATTTCAAATTTGCAATTTTATACTACAAAATTGCCTGTTCATTGCAAAATTGAAATTCCGTACGCTACGCGACATACGAAGTTCAACACATTAGACAAGGAATGAAATCATGATTGGATACACGTCGCTTGGCACCAATGATCTGGCACGTTCGGCTGCCTTCTATGACGGCTTGCTTGCCGAGCTTGATGCGCAGCGCATTTTCGAGGAAACGGACTTTATTGTCTGGAGTGCCGGGCCAAACGTTCCCGCATTTTCGGTTCATGTCCCATTTGATGGAAATACTGCGACTGTTGGAAACGGAACGATGATCGCACTTGCGGCCGGGTCACGTGACCAGGTCGATGCGCTGTATCAAAAGGCAATTGCGCTTGGCGCAACGTCAGAAGGCGAACCGGGGCAGCGCCACGAAAACGGTTTCTATGCCGCTTATTTCCGTGATCCGGACGGCAACAAACTTAACATCCATCACATGGGATAGGGCGATGCCTGTTCTGGTTCACAGCAATTCTGCGCAACGCAAGGGAAGTTTGCCGTCCTATCATCTGATCGGGCACAGGCTTTGTCCCTATGTTCAGCGGGTCGCGATGGTATTTTCCCAGAATACAATTGCCCATAAGCGGACCGATATCGAGCTTGATACAAAGCCGGACTGGTTTCTTGAAATAAGCCCGACCGGAAATGTGCCGTTGCTGGTTATTGATGGCGACAAATCCCTGTTTGAGTCAGCAGCGATCTGTCAGTACCTGCAGGATATGTACTGGACAAAACTGTTTCCGGTCGATGCCTATGATCGGGCCTTTCAGCAAGGCGTGATCGCGATCGGGGACAAGATATTGTCGCTGACCGCGAATGTGATCTATCGCGATCTTTCTGTGAACATGGTGGATGCGACGCTGCATCAAATTCACACCCAGATGTCGATCATATCGGTTTTGATGACGCCAGATTCCGTTGCGAAGGATCAAGACCTTTCGATGCTTGATATGGTTTTTGCAACGGTGTTTCGGCCATTCGCCCTGATATCAGCTGGTTTGAACCGGGATTTGTTTGCCGGATTTCCGACGTTGCGTCGTTGGTCAAACCAGCTTGCCGCGCACCAGACCGTCCGAACGGCGGTGCCCGCAACCTATTATCAGGAAATGCACGCATTCATCGCCTGCAAGGAAGGATATTTGGCAAAACGGTTGCGCGCGATACCGCATCAGGACCTGACGTTTGGGGTGAATAAGCCTGTCATGTAACGCATTGGACCTGTTGTTGCCGTTACGCGATGTAACGCAAAACAGGCAATAAAAAAACGCCCGCCGAATTTATCGTGCGGGCGTTTTGTATTTTGGGCTTGGTTGCAGCTTAGTCGTGCTTGCCGCCATTGGCCTTGGACCAGCCGATTGGATCGTTCAGGAAGGAACGCACGCCTTCGATGGCATCCTTGCTGAAATATTCGCCTTCTTCGGCAACGGCGAGGACATCGGCCCAGGTCGCAAGGTAATGCATTTCGATGTCGTCCTTGCGCAGTTCGTCAAGCGCACCTTCGAAGATGTCATAGAAGAAGACGACAAAGGCGTGTTTGCATTCCGCACCGGCTTCGCGGATGGCATTGACGAAATTGACCTTCGATGCGCCGTCGGTGGCAAGGTCTTCGACCAGAAGAACGCGCTGGCCTTCGTGGATGTCACCTTCGATGCGGGCCTTGCGACCAAAGCCCTTGGGCTTTTTGCGGACATACTGCATCGGCAGGTCAAGGGCATCTGCAAGCCATGCGGAATAGGGGATGCCAGCCGTTTCACCACCGGCAACTGCGTCAAAGGCCTCGTAGCCAGCCGCATCAGAAACCTGGCGGGCGGCAAGTTCAATGACCTTGCGGCGTGCACGCGGGAAGGAAATCAGTTTGCGGCAATCGATATAAACCGGGCTGGCCCAGCCAGATGTCAGGATATAGGCCTCTTCCGGGCGGAAATTCACAGCCCCGATATCAAGCAAAATCTTGGCGACAGTCTTGGCAGCATAAGTGCAATGCGCAGTCGGTTTTTCAGTGGTCATGGCAGCAATACCCTTTTCGGATCGAATATTTGCGCACCTCTTAACGCTTTTGGTCCAAAAGCGCAAAGAAAAGCCGCTGACCAGTTGGTCAGGAATTCGCAGCAACCGGGTCTTTGTGAACAGCGCTGGCAATCCAAACCGAAAATGCTGTTTAATCAGTCCAAGGTTTTCTGTCAGGACAGAGTGTTATGAGCCAGCAAAGACGTCGTCGTTTGATTATGGCCCGCCGCAAGGGCATTGGCCTTGTGCTGGTGATGGCTATCTCGATGATCGCGGGCATGACCGATGCCATCGGACTTCTGATGGCGGGGGATTTTGTTTCCTTCATGTCGGGCAATACAACCCGTGCCGCCCTTGCCATCGGGTATGGGGACTGGTCAACGGCCACCATTCTGATCAGTGCTGTTGGGTTCTTTATTATTGGTAATGCGCTTGGTGTTGTGGTTGCGGGCTGGTTTCGCAAGCGTCTGGCGGGTTTGCTGGGTGTGGTCGCCATTTTGTTGTGTCTGGCCGCCATCCTGCCGATTGAGATGCGCGGGTCGCCGGCCTTCTTTCTGGTGGTTTTGTGCATGGGCATGATCAATGCCACGGTCGAACATATTGAAGGATTGCCGATTGGGCTGACCTATGTGACCGGTGCGCTGTCGCGGTTTGGACGCGGCATTGGCCGTTGGTTGACCGGGGATCGTCGCCATGACTGGATCATTCAGATTGTGCCGTGGATCGGGATGGTAGTCGGGGCCGTGATTGGGGGCCTTTTGACTTTTGAAATCGGTCAGCAGGCACTGTGGGTTGTTGCAGGTGCCACGGTGGCGGTTGCACTCTTTGCCTTTCGGGTGCCAAACCGATTGCAGACCCGCTTTCGCGCACCATCAGGTAGTCCGGCCCCCCGTGCTGTCAAGGGCAAATAAGACAAGCCATTGGCAAAACCGTCTTTTGGGTTTATTCGGTATAGTTATACCGATTTAAGCTGTGTCCAAACAGCACGCCCCAAAAGCCCAATATGCCCCAGAGGAAATGCCATGACTGAGCAGACCGGACTGAATGTCACCATTGATGATCGCGTTGCCACCATCGCCATCTGTCAGCCGGAACGTAAAAACGCGCTGACCAAACCGATGTGGGGGGAGCTAGCCAAGATTGTTCAGAACCTGTCGGATGATCTTGAGCTTCGCTGTGTGATCATTCGTGGTGGCGAAGGGGCCGGTTTTGGCGCCGGGGCCGACATTCATGAATTTGTCCGTGAACGGTCCGGGTTCGAGAAAGCACGTGATTACGGTCTGCTGCATGCAGAGGCGCTTCAAACCATTCAGAACTGCGTCCATCCGGTAATTGCCGCGATTGACGGCCCGTGCATGGGGGCGTCATTTGTGTTGGCCGCGTCCTGTGATCTGCGCATTGCTGCCGATGACGCGAAGTTCGCCGTGCCGCCGATGAAGCTGGGCGCCACGCTGGGCTATCCGGAACTGGAAATCATGCTTGATCTGCTCGGTGAGGCCGCACTTTTCGAGATCCTGCTGGAAGGTCAGGTCTTTGACGTCGCCCGCGCACGCGAGATCGGCTTTATCGCCCGTCATGTCGCGCTTGAAACATTTGACGAAGAAGTCGCCAAGACCGGAAAACGCATTGCCGGTGGGGCGCCATTGACGCAACGCGCGCACAAACACATGCTAAATCGTTTGCGTCAGGGCGGGGCGATTGATGCCCGTGAATTTGATGAAGGCTACCGCGCCTTTGAAAGTGCCGATTTCAAGGAAGGCTACACCGCGTTCCTGGAAAAGCGCAAAGCGGTCTTCACCGGCAAGTAGGCGCCCCGATTGCGGATCATCTGGCTTTACAACGTTTTGAGTCGCATGTTGCGGCGTGGGAGTGCAGACATAACTGCAGCCCCCGCCAGCAACGTAATCCCCGCCAAGCTCATGATATTGGGCAGGTCATCAAAGAACATGATGCTCCAGACGACAGCGAAAACCAGATAGGCGTTGTCAAACAGACCGACAGTGATCGAGGTCGATGTCTTATAGGCCTGCGCAACGGCGATGGCGATATAGGTCATGAAGGCGGCCAGAAGGCAGATAATGCTGAAATCCATCAGGGACAGCGTTCGCCAGCCATCCATCAGGAATGACGGTGTGGTGGCCTCTGTCATCGGGGTGATCCATTCAAGCCCCATCAGCGCGATGCCGCCACCAACAGCCAGACACAGATTAAGGTTGATGGCCATGCCAAGCGATGTCTCGTTGCGGCAATGGGCCCGGGTCAAGACCGCCGCCATCGCGTAACACGCGGCCGCGCCGAAGGGCAGTAGCAAGTTTGGTGAAAGGTTTTCGGGACTTGGTTGAACGGCCATCACAACTCCGATCAAGCCTGCGCCCAAGGCGGCCTGGTCGGGAAGATCAATCGGTGTGCCGAGTATCAGACGGGCAAATACCGCCATGAAGAGTGGGGCAGTGTAAAGTGCGGCGGCCGCGACAGCAAATGACATGTCGGGCAGGCCGCAATAATAAAGCAGCCACATTGCACAGAGCAGCAGGCTTCGCACGATGACCCAGCGCGTTGGCCGAAGAAGCGATTTGGTGCCGCGTTTTTTGAAGCGCCAGATCACAAGCAAGAAGACACAGGCCAGTGCTGAGCGCAGAAAAATCAGTTGGGCAATGCTGAACCGGTCATTGTGCAGTTTGACCAGCGCGTCAGACAGGGAAAGCAGGCACACTGCAGACGTAATCAGGATAACCCCAAGGAATGTAGTGTTGCGTGAGATAATGTTTTCCATGAATTTACCCATCTTTGAGTGCATGGGGTTGTATCTATCGCCAATTGCCATCAGTCTGAAACGACTTCTGATCTATTTTGCATGAGTTTTGGTTATGGAAAAATGGCAGCGAAACTTGCCGCCCCTGACATCGCTTTTGCCGTTTGAGGCCGCCGCACGGCATGAAAGCTTTACACTGGCTGCTGAGGAGCTTGGCCTGACCCAGGCCGCGATCAGCAAGCAGATCCGAATTCTGGAAAAGGATTTGGGGACCGTGTTGTTTGAGCGCCGCAACAGGGCTGTCTTCCTGACCGAGGAGGGGCGTCGGTTCGGGCGTATTGTCGGGTTGGCACTGGGCGATATTTCCCAGGAAGCGACCTTTATGCGCAAGTCCGGGTCATCTGGCGAGATCGTTTTGTTCTGCCAGCTGTGCGAGGCGTTTTATTGGCTGATGCCTCGCCTGTCGGATTTTCATCATCAACATCCCGAGATCGAACTTCGGGTCAAAAGTTCGGTCAAACCGATTGTCGATGCCGATCAACCCTTTGATGTCGCCCTGCAAACCACCGGGCGCAGGCATGGTTCCTATCCGTTGGCCTTTACGGCGTCCGATGCGGTGTTTCCGGTCTGTAGTCCGAACTATCTCGGGTCAGACCAGGCGCCATTGGCACTCGAAGATCTGCCCGGTCATGTTTTGTTATCGCATCGGGTGGTGCCGCAGGATTGGCTTGATTGGGACGGGTGGCTTGATGAGGTCGGTGCGACCGATATTGCCCATCTCAAAACCAAGGACTTTGATAGTTATCCATTGGTGTTGCAGGCTGCTGTTTCAGGCCAGGGCATTGCCCTTGGCTGGCAGAGAACTGTCGAGCAAATGCTTGATCAAGGCATATTGATACGGCCCTGCGCGGAACAGGTTTTTCATCCGGCCGGAATATCGGTGTTCAGAGGGTTGCGTGGTCAGGTTTCTGACCCGGCGACCGAGGCACTTGTTGCCTGGCTGCGTGCGGAGTTGTGCGCGTGATCAGGCCGCCGCCTTACCAAGAGATATCCGGAGTCAACGGCACGTCTGTGATGCCGTAATCGATGCCCATCTTGTGCAGTTCGCTGGTAATCTGGGACCGGTGATGGGTTTGGTGATTGAAAAACTGAATGAGAAACAGCGGGCGGGGCAGGTTGCGTGTAATTCCGTCGACACCGGTGAATTCGCGATATCCATCCTGCCAGTCACGATCGTCGGAGGCGACAAAAGCCTCGATCTCGGCATCTAGGTTGCGGCGGATTTGCCGCAACTCATCAAAATCGTCGGCGACTTGGGTGTGTGCGTCATAGACCGGGGCGTTTCCGGTTTTCATGATGCTGAGAATACGACGGTCTATATGCGCCAGATGATTAAGGGTGGCATTGATCGACTTAAAGAACATGCCGCGATCACGATGGCGTTCTTCGTCACCAATCTGATCGCACAGATCATAAAGCACGTTGTTCTGCCATGTGTTGTATTTGGCCATTGCGCAGCCATAGTCGTCAAATGTCATTCGGGCCATTGAAGATATCCTGAAATGAGTGGTGGCGGGGTCGGTTTGATCAGCGACTTGATCAGGCGGGGGATTCTGTCTGTTTTGCGTCGGCCATAAAATGAACCATCAGATTGGCAAAAATCGCAAAGCCCAGCATCGAAACCGTCAGTGGCAACAATGTGTTGTCATGAAAATGACCGATGACGATGCCCGCAACCGCGCCGGTGGCGAACTGGATCGTTCCCAAAAGGGCGGTCGCCGTACCGCCGATATACGGGAAATACTGCATGAAGGATGCCGTGGCATTCGGGGCCGTCAGACCGATCAGTCCGACCGAGAACATGATGAACGGCACCACTGTCCACAAGCTTGGCTCGAAGACATTTGTGGCAATGAACAAGCCGATGGTGGCGACAAGTTGAATGCCGGTACCGATTTTTAGAATCTGATGGCATTCGCGGCGTTTGAGCAACGGGTTGTTGAGCCGGTTACAGATGATAATCACTGCAACATTGGCCCCGAACAGATAGGGGAAATATGCCTGCGGCACGCCAAAGAAATCGATATACATGAACGGGCTGTCGGTGACGAAACTGAACATCACTGCACTGGCCCCGGCATGGGTCAGCATAAAGCCAACCGCCTTGCGTGTGCGAAGGACTTCAAGATAAGTCCACCAGACCCGGCGCACCGGGCCGGGGTGGCGTCGGCGCATCAAGCTTGTTTCGGGCAGTTTCAGGTAAACGATGGCAAGCATCACAGTGCCATAGACAATCAGCAGCACGAAGATCGATTGCCAGGTCGACCAGACCAGCAGTACCGAGCCGATGGTTGGTGCGACAAGAGGTGCAATCATCATGATCACCGCAATCAGCGCAAACATGCGCGCAGCTTCCTTGCCATCAAACAGATCACGAACCGATGCACCGACAATAACAATTGAAAACCCGCCGCCAATCGCCTGGAAAAAGCGCATGACATTAAGCGAAAAGGCGCTGTCGACTGTCGTGATGATCGCGCTGGTGAGGATATAGATCACCAAACCCACCAATGCGATGGGCCGCCGACCAACCCGGTCAGACAGAGGTCCGCCGATCAATTGTCCCAGAGCAAATCCGATCAAGAAAGTACTGACAGAGACCTCAACTGCGTGGGTGGCCTCGCCAAAGTCGCGTGCCATTGCCGGGATCGCCGGCAGGTAGGTATCAATGGCAAATGGTGCCGTCGCAACCAGTGCGGCAAGCAGGATGGCAAGCTTTTTCGGGTCAAGCGTTGCGCCGGGCAGGGGCGTGGACATGCGCAATCAATTCCGTTCTGTGTTTGGCGGCGGGTCAGGGAGCCCGACCAGAGGGTACGCGTTGCGCGGAGTATGCAGGCACGCACAGGTAAGCGCAGGTAAGCAAAGTACCCAAGGCGCAGCAATGTGGGGCTTCGGGTGTAGTAATCCCGAGCCCTGTATTATCCATAAAATTCAGTCTTCTGCCAGCGGTTGCTTGGATCGCGACTTAGCTTATTGGCAGATCGGGCGTGTAGGGCACATCGGTGTTGCCGTAATCAAGGCCCATCTTGTGCAGTTCGCTTGTGATTTGTGAGCGATGGTGGGTCTGATGGTTGAACAACTGCACCAGAAACAGCTGGCGCGGCAGTTTGCGCGTCACGCCATCGGGAAAGGGCAGTTCGCGGATTTCATCCTGCCAACTGTGATCCGTGCCTTCGACAAATTCGGTGATTTCAGCATCGACTTCGTTACGCATGGCTTTCAGGGTTTCGAAGTCATCCGCGACGATCGAGGTCGGCTGAAACGGGCCTGCTTCGCCGGTGCGCAAAATGGTCAGGATGCGCAGGTCGACATACAGAATATGGTTTAGCGTGTTGTGGATCGAACCAAAAAACATGCCGCGATCCTTGCGCCGTTCGACATCGCCAATCTGCTCGCACAAATCAAACAGCACGCCATTCTGCCAGCTGTTATAGGTCGCCATGCAGCGGCCATAGTCGTTGAAATTCATCTTGGACATTTTAGAACCACTCCTTTTCAGGGCGCGCACCTTGTTGTGCGTTCTTTGGGGTTGTCAAACATTCACCTGATACTACCGCATGTCAGAAGACGTGACACTGAAATACATCAAGGGCGGCATCCTGTTGAATGCCGCCCTTGGTCTTTGATGGATGTTTTTGGCGATGGCCCGTTAGTGGGTCATGATCCGTTCCGGTCCCATCAGGGTGGTCGGAAGCCAGGTCGAAATCGCCGGGATATAGGTGACCAGCACCAGGAAGACCAGCAGGATCAAAAGCCACGGGAAGGCGGCCTTTACAACCTTGAGCAACGGCATGCCGGTGATCCCGGATGTGACAAACAGGTTCAACCCGACCGGCGGCGTGATCATGCCGATTTCCATATTGACCACCATGATGATGCCCAGATGGATCGGATCAATGCCAAGCTGCATGGCAATCGGAAACAGGATCGGCGCCATGATCAGAAGGATCGCGCTTGGCTCCATGAAGTTGCCGGCAATCAGCAGGACGATGTTTACAACAATCAGGAAGCCCCATGCCGGTAAACCCCATCCGATGATGGTTTCAGCAATGGTGTGCGGGATACGTTCGGATGTCAGAACATGGGCGAACAGCATCGCATTGGCGATGATGAACATCAGCATGATCGTGACCTTGCCTGCCTCCAGAAGGACGTGGCGGATTTCCTTGTCAAACGGCAGCAGGGCAAGGGCCTTGCCCATTTGTGGCACGTTATGCGCGATCAGGCTGCCGACGGACTTGTTGCCGCTTTCCGGCACCCAGGGCAGTTCCTTGATCGGGCCCATGTCACGGTAAAACAGCACCGCGACAAACATGGCATAGAATGCAGCAACGGCTGCGGCTTCGGTCGGGGTGAAGACGCCGCCATAGATACCGCCCATGATCAGGATCACCAGCAACAGGCCACCCGATGCGGAAAACAGCGCGCTTCCCCATTCGCCAAGTGTTGGGCGCGGCTGGCTTGGCAGTTTCTTGATGCGTGCGACGATATAGATCGCGGTCATCAGCATCAGACCGACCATGATGCCCGGAAAAACACCGGCCAGGAACATACGACCCACCGACACCTCGGTCGCGGCGGCATAGACCACCATGACAATGGATGGCGGGATCAGGATGCCAAGCGTACCAGCGTTACAGATAACACCAGCAGCAAAGCTTTGCGGGTAGCCTGCGCGCACCATACCGGCAATCACGATGGAGCCGATGGCAACAACCGTTGCCGGGCTTGAGCCCGAAACCGCGGCAAACAGCATGCAGGCAAGAACCGATGCCATGGCAAGGCCACCCGGGAACCAGCCGACCGTATCAATGGCAAAGCGGATCAGGCGGCGCGCAACGCCCCCGGTTGAAAGAAAGGCCGATGCCAGAATGAAGTAGGGAATGGCAAGCAGGGTATAGTGTTCCATGCCGCCAAAAAGTTTCTCTGCGAGTGTGGCCAGGCTGTCATCGCCAAACAGAAGAATGGTCGAAAGCGATGCGACGCCAAGCGATATGGCAATTGGTGCGCCAAAGGCCATCAAGCCAAACAGCAGGATAAACAGGAATGCAATCGTCATTTATATGTCCCCCTGTCCGGCTTACGATTTTGGCGTCGAAGCGGGCGCGGATTTGTTGTCATCCGCATTGGCTGCGCCACCAGCGCTACCCGCATGGGCAAGCTGGTCAATCGCTTCGCGTGCTTCGTCTGCCAGATTGAAGCCGACCTGTTTTCCGGTAATGATGCGCCATCCGACCTGCGCCAGGCGGAATGCAAGCAATCCTGCGCCAACCGGCATGATCAGATAGACGATCCACAGCATGACAGGGCTGTCTTCGGCTTCCATTTCAAGCATGTGGTTGAAGCTGACAAGCTCCCACCCGCCAATGATCAACCAGCTTGAATACAGGATGCCGGCGGCCACCACGATCAGGCCGATGACGCGTTGAACGCTGTTGGGGAACAGGCGCACAAGGGCATCGACACCGATGTGCGAGCCAACCTTTACCCCATAGGACATGCCAAACAGGATCAGCCAGGCAAACAGGAATTCGGTGATTTCCAGAGCCCAGGTCAGGCCGGAATTGAAAACATAACGCATGATGACGTTTACAAAGGTAAGCGACGTCATGGCGGCGAGCAGGAGGGCAATAATGCCCTCCTCCAGCCGGTTAACGACCGTTGAGATCATCGTAAACGGTCCTTTTCCGATAATGTTGGATTGGAAAAATTACGTGATCAGTTACACGCGGCAGCGGCGTCAATGACGTCCTGACCGATATCGTCTGCGAATTCATCCCAGACCGGTTTGACGGCTTCGCGCCATGCGGCGAATTCGGCATCGGTCAGCTGCAGAATTTCGGTTTCACCGGAATCAATCACGGCCTGACGCTGTTCAGCGGTCAGGTCAGCCGACAGGTTGTTGGCATATTCGGATGCTTCGTTCATCGCCTGTGCCAGACCTTCGCGGATTTCCGGATCCAGACCATCCCACCACTTGGTCGAGGTCACGACCATATAGTCGAGCAGGCCATGGTTGGACTCGCTGATATAGTCCTGAACTTCGAAGAACTTCTTGGAATAGATGTTCGACCAGGTGTTTTCCTGACCATCAACAACGCCGGTCTGAAGGGCAGAATAGGTTTCCGAGAACGCCATTTTCTGCGGGACGGCATCGACAGCTTCGAACTGGGCTGCAATCACGTCAGACGACTGAATACGGAATTTCTGGCCTTCGGCATCGGCCGGGGTGCGCAGCGGCTTGTTGGCCGAAAGCTGCTTCAGGCCATTATGCCAGTACCCGACACCGGTCAGGCCTTTTGACGACATGGCACCCAGAAGTTCCTGACCTTTTTCACCATTCTGGAAGCAGGAAACGGCATCCATATCCTTGAACAGGAACGGAAGATCATACACCTGCAGCTTTTTGGTCCATTTGCCGAATTTCGCCAGCGACGGTGCGCCGAACTGAACATCGCCACGCAGGATCGCAGCAAGAACCTTGCTGTCATCAAACAGCTGCGAGTTCGGGTAAATCTCGATCTTGACCTTGTCGCCCAGAATTTCTTCGGCGCGTTTTTTGAAGTAGTCGGCACCCTGGCCCTTCGGGGTGTTCGGTGCAACGACGTGCGCGAACTTGATGACTTCCTGCGCGGAAGCGGCAAGGTTGGACCCCAGAAGTGCTGCGGCAGCAACGCCAGCAGCAAGAATGCTTTTGCTGATAGGACGCATCAATACGTCTCCCTTGATTGACTAAGTCTGTTTTCCCGTTAGCGCGCCATTTTTGGCGTCGTTCTAAAACGCCGTTTGGCGCTGTGCCGTAATCAGCAAGCAGCGGGCCAGTTCAAGGAAGGTGGATATTATGTATTTATATCAAAGTGATAGCATGAAATTTACATTGCTGCGGCGCAGCAAACTCCGGGTATTGTGTTTGTGATTTCACGCATGTTTATCGCCAAAATGTGCGGTAGTTCACACACCAGATTGCCCGCCTGTCCATAGGCACTTTGGCCAGAGCAAAGCCAGGCTTGAAACCCGGCACAAAAAAGCCCGTCTAAGTTACGGGCTCTGGGTCGTGGGTGCTGCGCTGGCGCCGGAATTCGGCGGGGATGATGTTGTATTTGGTAAGCTTGTCGTAAAATGTCTTGCGCGGCACGCCAAGGGCAGAAACGGTGGCGGTAACATTGCCACCATGTTCACGAAGTGCCTCGGTGATCAGGCTTTTCTCGAACGCCTCGACCTGTTGGGGCAGGGGCACGCCATAGCTTTCTTCGCCGTCGTCACCCGTTGCCAGCGGCTCAAGGCCCAGAACACGGCGTTCGGCGGCATTTCGCAATTCGCGCACATTGCCCGGCCAGTCATAAGCATTAAAGCGCGCCAGTTCCGCAGGGGTAAGCGGGCTGACAGTCCGGTCAAATCGTTTGGCGGCGTCGCGGGTGAAATATTCGAACAGCAGCGCGATATCATCCTTGCGATCGCGCAGGGGTGGAATGTGAAGCTGCACGACGTTCAGGCGGTAATAAAGGTCTTCGCGAAATTCGCCTTGGGCCGACGCGGTGCGCAGGTCGACTTTGGTTGCCGCGACAACACGCAGATCAATTGGCAGGACACGGTTTGATCCAAGACGTTCAAGCGCGCGTTCCTGCAACACGCGCAGCAACTTGATCTGCAGGGCAAGGGGCATGCTTTCGATTTCATCAAGGAACAGCGTGCCCTTGTCGGCAAACTCGAACTTGCCAATGCGCTTGTGGTCCGCCCCGGTGAAGGCCCCGGCCTCGTGGCCGAACAGTTCGGATTCAATCAGATGTTCGGGCATCCCGCCACAGTTGACCGCAACAAATGGCCCTGTGCGGCCCGACATTTCATGCAGGTTTCGTGCAATGACTTCCTTGCCCGATCCTGTTTCGCCATTGATCAGGACATGGGCATTGGTGCTGGCAACATTGCCAATAAGCGTGCGGAGCTTTTCCATCGCGGGATTGCGGCCGATAAAGTCCGAGGCATTTTTGGAATGACGGGCCAGTTCGATTTTCAGTGTGCGGTTTTCAAGCACGAGCGCGCGGTGGCTCATTGCGCGACGGGCAATGTCGATAAACAGATCCGGCGCATAGGGCTTTTCGATAAAATCAAACGCTCCGTCATGCATCGCCTGAACCGCGGTGGCGACATCGCCATGCCCGGTCACCAGTATAACCGGCATTTCCGCATCGTATTTTTTGACTTCGGCAAGCAGTTCAAGGCCGTCCATTTTCGGCATGCGAATGTCGGAGATAACGATGCCAGGCCAGCCGTTCTTGATGCGTTCAAGCGCAGCAGCGGCGGTCCCGAAGACTTCGACATAGATATCGGCAAGCTCGAGTGTTTGTTGTGCGGCTTCTCGCACATCTTCATCGTCATCAACAAACAGGACGCATTCTGCGGATGTCGGCACTGACCTATCCTTTGATCTGTTACCCGGATCAGAGGACAAAAACAGGTTCAGCTCTGACCATGGTGCTGTTCGAAGTGTATACTGGATTCTGGTGATGTTCTAGCAGCGGGTAGCATCGAGGTCGAGATGCCGTTTTCGCCGTCTGTTTCGACCGGGCCGTCATAGCGTAGCTCTATGATGAAGGATGCACCTCCTTGCGGGCGGTTTTCCGCACGAATGGTGCCGCCAAAGCTTCGAATGATGCCATAACAGATCGAAAGCCCAAGCCCCAGCCCATCGCCAAACGGCTTGGTGGTAAAGAAGGGATCGAAAAGCTTGGGCAGGTTGTCTGGCAATATGCCGTGGCCGTTGTCGTTGATCTTGACGATCAAGCGGTCCTCGCCGCCTGTGATCGTGATACTGATTTCCGGCTCTTCGATGTTTTGGCACGCATCAGCAGCATTGTTGACCAGATTGATAAAGACCTGGGTAAGCTGGCTTGCCTCGGCGATGACTGGTTTAATATCGCCATTCTGGTGAAGCGTGATATTGCTGACACCCGCACGCCCTGTCTCAAGAACCAGATCAATGGCCTTTTGCATTTGGACGGGAACATCAACCGGTTGGTTGTCCTGTTCTGGACGTCGCGAAAATGTTTTGAGGTTGTTGGTGATCCGACCCATGCGATCTGTAAGTTCGGAGATGCGCTTGAGGTTTCGGTTCGCCGTTTCGTCGTTGCCACGGGCAATGAACTTCAACGCATTTTCCGCATAGTTGCGAATGGCAGTCAGGGGCTGGTTGATTTCATGGGCAATTCCCGCCGACATCTGCCCAAGGGCGGCCAGCTTGCTTGTTTGAACCAGTTCGGCCTGGGCGGTGCGAAGGGCATCTTCAGTGCGCGACCGCTGAGAGATTTCTTCTGCCAGGCGCTGGTTGGTGTTCATCAGGTCGGTGGTCCGCAGCCGGACCTGGCGTTCAAGTTCGCGTTGTGACCAATCGCGAATTTCAAGTTGCTCCATCATCGCGCGGCGGCGCTGAAGGACGATAAAAATCAGACCGGTCAGAATGATGTGTGCGGCACCCCCCATCGCGCCGGCACTGATAACCGAGCGATCCAGCAGCGACTTGTCTGTCAGCAGAAACATGCGCCAACCCTGTTTGGGCAAGTTGCTTGCCGTGACCAGATAACTTGTTTTGCCGGGAGTATCCGGGCGATTTTGCAAGGTGCCGGTTGTCTGGTCTGTGGTCTTGGACTGCGTTTCGTCTTGCGCGACAGGGGCGAGACTAAGTGTTGTTGGGCCTTCATCAAGCGGCCATTTGCCTTCAAGCAACGGCATGGCTTCAAGTGGATAGCTTCCGTATTTACGCGATGCGATCAGGCGTGGGCGATCCTTGTTGTCAAGACCGGCAAGATCACGAAAACGCCATTCCGGATTGGACGAGATGATAACGATGCCGTTCTGGTCGGTGACCAACACGCTTTCGCTGCCGCGTGTCCAGCGTTGCACAAGCGCCTCAAGATGCGTTTTGACAACCATGGCCCCGGCAAAAGTCGTCCCGTCCGGGCGCACTGGGTGGGAGATATAGTAACCCGGCACGTTTGATGTGATGCCGAAGGCAAAATAGTGCCCGGTCTGACCGCTTTTTGCCTGTTGGAAATAGGGCCGGAAGGAAAAGTTGCGCCCGATGAAGGAGGCGTCGCTGTTCCAGTTGCTGGCAGCCAGCGTCGCGCCATTGCGATCCATGAAATAGATGTCCGAAGCACCACTGTCGGCAGCAAGTTTTTCCAGATAGATGTTCACGGCCTTGGCGATAACCGGGTCGGCATAGACGGCAAGATCAATGATGCGCTTGTCCGATGCCAGCGTGATTGGCAGGTATTCGTGTTCCTTGATCGCGCCCTGAAGGTTGGAACGATACAGTTCAAGCTTGTTACGCCCATCCTCTGTGATGTCGATCAGCTTTGCCTCGTGCCACAGCGTGGTCACGAGCCAAACCGTGACCGGCAAGAGCGCCAGCAAGACGCAAAGGACGATCCGTGATGTTCTTTTTATAGAAGCCGAAGTGCTGAGCATTCTGTCTACGTTGACCTTGGACGTCAGATAATGATGTACCCATACTTTAGGGTGGGTATCCCTTTCATAAAGGTGGGGTTTCGAGATTAGATTACAAAAAGATTTCAATGCCCAGCGTAAATTTTGTTTGTGCTTGTCGTGCTTGATAATCGGCTGATCAGGCTGTACCTATCAGGAAAGCGTCGGCAGGGTTCGCCGTTTCTGTTGGTGACCCTTAAACTGCGCGAACCATGGCAATAAACCTGTCAGGAAAGTTCCCTGCATGAGCGATCAAGAAACACACCTGATCTGGGTTCTGGCCGATGACCGCGCGGGGAATATCAACCAGGCCGTCGGGGTGGCCGAAGCGTTGGCGCAACCTTTTAAGCGGATTGATATCGCGTATACAAATCTGGTCAAATTGCCGAACTTCATCCGCCGCGCGAGCTTGATCGGTGTTGATGATGAGTCGCGTGCGCGCCTTGTTGCCCCTTGGCCGGATCTTGTCATCGCCGCCGGACGGCGAACCGCACCGATTGCACGTTGGATCAAAAAGCAAAGCCGCGGCCATAGTCGCATCTGTCAGATCATGCGTCCCGACGGTGGTGAAAACGCTTTCGATCTTATTGCTGTGCCGGCCCATGATCGAATTCCTGTACGCGAGAACATTGTCGAGATTCCCGGCGCCCCGCATCGCGTGACCGAAACCAGACTTCTGGTCGAAGCCGATAAGTGGCGCAGCTACTTCAAGGGGCTTCCGTCTCCGCGCTTTGCCGTGATCATTGGTGGGAGCACAAAGAAAACGACTTTCACGCCAGCCATGGCAGAAGAATTAATAGCACGGGCAATCGATGCGGCTCGGTCCGTTGACGGGTCACTGCTTGTAACGACCAGCCGCCGGACTGGTCAGGAATGCGAAGAATTGATTGTCAGTCGGCTGGCTAACTCTGGCGTGACTTATCATCTGCATGACTGGAAGTCGCAGGACGAGAATCCGTATTTCGGGTATCTTGCCTTGGCCGATGTTCTGATCGTGACCAGTGATTCCGTGTCAATGTGTTGCGAAGCAGCGGCCGCACCGGGCGGTGTTTATATTTATGCCCCGGATGGTCTGGCCAATGTGCGCCATCAGCGTTTGCATCAAAACCTGTATGAAGGCGGCTATGCACGGCCATTGTTATCAGATACCGAACTGGTCCCGTTCAAGCACCCGTCATTGCAGCCTGCGCGACTTGTTGCGCAACGTTGTCTGGAGCTTTTGGGCGCACCTGCCGATCAGGATCGTTGATCGCGCCTTGTTTTATCCGGGGCTGTAGGGTCTATTGGTCGGGCACCACCGTTTTGGAAGTTCGCCCCGATGTCGTCACCCAATTCCGCGCCTGCCGCTCTGCGTGCGGGAAACGCCCCGCAATTGTTTCCGCGTCAGATTGCCGTCGCCATTCTGGCTATTGTTGCCTGTTGTTTTGCTGGCAACCATGTTGCGGCGCGTCTGGCGTTTGAACATGGCACCGGGCTTCTTGTGGCGGTTTTGTTCCGCTCTGGCGTTGCGTTATCGATCCTGATTGGGATTGTCTTTTTCAAGCGCCATTCGATCCGTCTGCCGCGTGGATTGGGACGTTGGCAATTGGTTCTGGGATTGATGATCACGATCCAGAGCCTGTGTCTTTATTCTGCTGTTGCCCGTGTGCCTGTTGCGTTGGCGCTGTTAACCGCCAATACGTTTCCAATCATTTTGGCTTTGCTGACTTGGGCGCTTGGCGGGCCGCGCCCGACACTGCGCGCGGCGGGGCTGATGTTGTTCATCCTTTCGGGGCTTGTCCTTGCGCTTGATCTGCCAGCGATTTTGGGCGGTGGTGCAGAGGTGAGTGCAAGCTGGTGGCTGGGGATCGGGTTTGCCTTGATGGCGGCAACCGCACTTTCTGTTGCTTTCTGGGTGACCGATCACAAGCTTGCGGGGATAAGTGGGCCGGTGCGTTCCATGTTCACCATGGTTGTGGTTTTCATTTCCATGATCATTGCGGGAATTGGCGATGTCTTGCCGGGCGGTATGAGCCTGCCAAACGCGACACCGGGATGGATGGGGCTTTTGGCCTTGATGCTGCTGTATGGCGGGGCGTTTGCGGTTCTGTTCATCAATGTGCCGCGCCTTGATATGGCGCGCAATGCGCCAGTGATGAATGTCGAACCGATTGCAACCTTGTTGTTTGGCTGGGTGGTGCTGGGGCAGATGATCAGCCCAATCCAGATGTTGGGCGGTCTGGTCGTGGTCAGCGGCATTGTCATTCTGACCCTGCGCAAGGGGGCGTAACCAGAACAGAAAAGGGAGCCAGTTGGCTCCCTTCGTTGTTCAAGGTACTTTTTGCGGGGCCATCAAACCGCTTGCGAATGACGTCCGTGCGCGTGGTTGAGATAGGTATCAAACGCCGCGCAGACAGCGCGCACCAAGGGACGGCCCAATTCACTTAATTCAATGTAATTCCCCTGAACTTCGACAATGCCGTCCTGGGTCATTGCCTTGATCCGCTCAAGCTCCGGCGTGAAACGATCTGCGGAAATACCGTGGTTGGCGCAGATGTCATCAAGGTCCACGGCAAGATTGCACATCAGCTCGTTAATGATGTCACGGCGCAATCTGTCCTCGTCGGTCAGGGCAACGCCTTTTTCGATGGCGCATTTGCCGTCTTCAACCGCCCGCTGCCAGCGGGCCAGCGCCGGGTCGTTTTGTGCGTAACCCTGCGGCAGGGACGAAATCGCAGACGGGCCAAACCCGATCAGGGCTTCGGCACGATCAGTGGTGTAACCCTGGAAATTCCGGTGCAGAAGGCCGTCAGATAGTGCACGTGCCATGCTATCGGTTTGATGGGCAAAGTGATCAAGCCCGATGGCAACAAAGCCGTGCTTGGCAAGACGGTTCTGGATTTCCTCATACTGGGCCCAGCGTTCCTCGGTGTTTGGCAGGGCTTCGGTCGGGATAAGCTGCTGGTGCTTTTTCATCCATGGCACATGGGCATAGCCGAATACCGACAGGCGATCCGGGCAAAGCTCCACAGTCTGGTCAACCGTTTCGCGCAGGGATTTAACCGTCTGGAACGGCAGGCCGTACATCAGATCAACATTGATGCCGGCAATCCCGTGCGAGCGCAATTTGGCGATCACTTCACGAACAAGCTGCATGCTTTGAATGCGGTTGACCGCTGTCTGGACCTGTTGGTTGAAATCCTGAATGCCGATGCTGGCACGGTTGAAGCCGCATTCGATCATGGCTTCCATGAAGTCATCGGTCGCGGTGCGCGGATCCATTTCAATGGCGATTTCGGCATCATCAAGGATATGCAACCTTTCGCGGATTGCCGCCATGATGGCACGCAGATCTTCGGCCTTCAGGATAGTCGGGCTACCGCCGCCAAAATGAATGTGCGAAACGCTGAATGACTTGTCCGCCGGCAGTTTGCCAAGGGTACCTTCGATCTCTGTCAGAAGGGCTGCGACGTAACCGTGAACTGGCTTGTAGGTCTTGGTGATCTTGGTGTTGCAGCCGCAGAACCAGCACATTTCCTCGCAATAGGGGACATGCAGATAAAGCGAAAGCGGCTGTGCGGGATCAAGATCGCCAAGCCAGCCTTCAAATACCTCGCCATTCACACCGGCATGGAAATGCGGCGCGGTCGGATAGCTGGTATAGCGCGGCAGTCGCAGGTCGTATTTTTCGTAAAGGGCAAGCTGCATGACGGACATCCCGAAAATTCGTTCTGTCCGTCTTTTGCATTATTCCAAACTTGGCCGCCTTGATGTGCGTCAAGGATGGGGAACAGGGAAGCCGTGTCGTTCGCTCAAAGCCAGCAAAATGTTGTCCTTGTCATCAACGAAGGCATGACCATTTGCGATGCCGGTTTGAAGCGATGATGTATCGCCGGACTTCAGGATCATGACAGGAAGTGACTGGTGATCTTCGCCCAAAAGCGCAATCACATCTTGTCGCGGACGCGGCCAATTGATGTGGCGAATATCAAGTCCGGCATGCAAGTCCGGAAAAGATCCCAGAACCCCATCAATCAAAGCACAATGCCAGCAATAAAAGCGTTGGTTTGGCCAAGCGGGGTCTTCGAAGTCGGGCTTGAGCAGGAATATCGTATCGCGTTCCAGATCCGGCATGGGGTGTGGCCTTTTTGATGGTGGCGTCTTATTACGCCGTAGCGATATTACTGATGGCCTTCAAAGATGCTTGAAGGCCGATATCAGATCGGCACGAAGGGCTGCAAGGCGATCACGGCCTTCTTCTTCGTCATATGGTTCGGCGGTGCCGATACCCCAAACCGGCCCGGGCCATGCGGCGTCGTCCTTAAAACGGCCGATCACATGACAATGAAGCTGCGGCACCATATTGCCAAGCATCGCGACATTGGTCTTGAAGGCGTCGAAGCGGCGCTTGATGATATTTGAAACTGCCGAGACTTCATCGCCCAGAATTTTGCGGTCTTCCGCGCTCAGGTCATCATAATCGACAAGGTCGGGGCGCTTGGGCACCAGAATAAGCCACGGATAACGCGCATCATTCATCAACAGAACATGTGAAAGCGGCCCGTCGGTGACCAAAGTGGTGTCGGCGGCAAGCTGCGGATGAAGGGTGAATGCGTTATTCATGGTCAGTCCTTTTGTCGTGATAACCGATCAGCGACCCCGCTTATAACGTGCCATGCTTTCCATGTCTTGGCCTGTGGTGTGAAATCCATCAGATACCCGGGCAGGCATTTACGCAAATTGGCGGGAAGGTCAGGCCCTCCCGCACAAAATATCATGCGGCCTTTATATCGCTGTGTTTGGCCAGGAGCTGGTCGACAAGTCCGAGAACCTCTTGTTCTGCAGCATGAATGGAGGCCTGGGTGCGTTCGTCGGCAAACTCGTCATATTCAATCGCGGCGCCGTAATGATCGGTGATCCCGATATACTGAAGCGGGGTAAACAGCCCGCCCTCGACAAAGTTCATATGCGCGATACGCCCGTCAGGCCCATAGCCATAGTCGCCGCGCGATGACAGAGCGACAATTGATTTGTTGCCGTCAATCATCGGCCAGTAGGGGACGTCACCACGGGTTCGGTCAAAACCGAATGTCCGGCCGACACGGACAATGTTATCGACCCACGCCTTCATTTGTGCGGGCATACCGAAATTATACATCGGTACCCCGGCGACAATGATGTCAGCTGAAAGAAGCTCATCAACCAGTTGATCGCTTTCGCGCAGCGCTGCGTGCATCCAGGTTTCACGATCCTCGGGTTTGGTAAAAGCCGCGTGGACCCAGTCGCCCGTGGTCGGCTGTGGCGGGTTTGCGCCGACATCGCGATAGATGATTTCCGTGTTCGGGCGTTTTGCCAGCCAGTTCTGGATGAATTGTGCGGTGAGGCGGCGCGTGTGCGAACCATGCGGTTTCTGATCGGAACGCCCCGGGCGGGCGCTGCTGTCGATATGAAGAATTCTGGTCATCATGTTCTCCATGTGATGAAATTGGCTCATCTGTGATTTGGTTTGATGGTCAAGGATTGACCGAATTTCATTCACACGGCAAAATCGAATTCCTCAGCCAATAGATGAGTTGTATTCATTCATATGTCCTTGCCGCCGCTTGCGACCCTGCGCGCCTTCGAAGCCGCAGCCCGCCATCAAAGCTTTAAACAGGCCGCATCCGAGCTTGGCGTGACGCCGACAGCGGTCAGTCATCAAATACGTCTTCTCGAAGAGACGCTTGGTGTCCGGTTGTTTGATCGCAAGCCACGGCAGGTTGTCCTGACCGATGTCGGGCAGGAGCTATATCCGGTCTTGCGTGATGGCTTTTCATCCTTTGCCAAGGCCATTGATCGCATACGAAACCGCCCGGTATCGCGCAGCATGACGGTTTCGGTCATCCCATCCTTTGCTGCAAAATGGCTGTTGCCGCGCCTGCCGCGATTTCAGTCGGCGCATCCCGACATCCATTTGCGACTTCATACGTCCCCAGAGGCCGTCGACCTTGCCGGTGGCGTCGCGGATGCGGCCATTCGTTATGGTGTCGGCCCGTATCCGGGATTGGTTGCGCACAAGATGTTTCGCGAACAGTTCGTGCCACTTTGCAGTCCGGCATTGGGCCTGCAAAAACCGGAAGACTTGCGCAATGCGACTTTGCTGCATTTTGACTGGCTACGTCCCGATGATGCGACCCCGACATGGCAAAGATGGGGGCAGGTGGCAGAAAGGTCTGATTGCCTGCCAGACGCGGGCATCAGTTTTTCCGATGACAGTCACGCCATTCAGGCGGCGATTGCAGGCCAAGGTGTCGTTTTGGGCAGTCCGGTGATGGTGCGCGCAGAAATTGACGCAGGATTGCTGGTGATGCCATTTGGACCGGAAATCAAAGGCCATTATTATCATTATGTGCATACCGGCCGGGGTGAGAACCTTCGCGAGGTAGAAGCATTCGGGGACTGGATTATGCGCGAGGTGGCATCTTCGCCCCGGATTGCCGATTGACCTTGCGGCCTGCATCGGAAACCATGGGGCATCGTCAATCATTCTTGTGGATGGATCATGCCCCGCTTTACCGCCAACCTTTCGTTCCTGTTTGCCGAACTGCCGTTTGAAAAACGGTTTGCCGCGGCCGCAGAAGCAGGCTTTGTGGGGGTGGAGTATATCGGCGCCTATGACATGCCGCTCTCCACGGTCAAATCGCTTCTTGATGAGAACGGCCTGGAACAGGTTTTGTTTAACCTGCCGGTCGGTGACTGGGAGGCGGGTGACCGTGGTCTTGCCTGTCGTCCGGGGCGCGAGGACGCGTTTCGAGACTCTGTCGTAAAGGCCCTTGATTATGCGGCGGCCACCGATTGCAAGATGCTCCATTGTATGGCGGGTTTGATGGGCAAGGGCGAAGATTCCGGTGAACTCGCCCGGCTTTACTGCGATAACCTGCTTTATGCTGCGGACCTTGCCGATCAGGCCGGGGTGGATATCCTGATCGAGCCGATCAATCCACTGGATATGCCGGGTTATCTGCTTAATTCAGTTGAGCAGGCGGCGGTGATCCTTGAACAGCTTGATCACCCGCGCCTGAAACTGCAGTTCGACATCTATCACGCCCAGATTGTCGGCGGGAACATTGCCGCGCGGCTCGATAAGCATATCGACAGTATCGCCCATGTTCAGGTCGCAGGTGCGCCCGGTCGACACGAACCCGATAGTGGGGAACTGAATTACCCCTTCCTGTTCTATATGCTTGATCGCATTGGCTATGAAGGCTGGATCGGCTGCGAATACAAACCGCATGGCAAGACCGAAGACGGGCTTGGCTGGGTGCGTCCATGGATGCCAAAACCGGGTGCCTGACCGGTCTTCTTGTTCAGTCTTCGGACCGGGACCTATTCAATCAGAATGGCCCGGAAGTCATTGACGTTGGTCAGGGTCGGTCCGGTCACCAGCAGGTCATCAATCTTGGCAAACGCGCTATAGGCGTCGTTATTGTCCAGATATTCCCAAAGATCGATGCCTGCCTTCTGCGCGGTTTGCCAGCTTTGGGCATCCATGATGGCGCCCGCATTGTCCTCGCTGCCGTCAATGCCATCGGTATCAATTGCCAGCGCACAAAAGCCCGGTTGATCACGAAGTTGCAGCAAAAGTGACAGCAAAAATTCGCTATTGCGTCCGCCACGGCCACCCTTGCCACGCACGGTGACGGTGGTTTCACCGCCCGACAGCAAAACGCATGGCTTTGCTGCAGGTTGGCCGTGATTTGCAACCTGATGGGCAATCCCGGCATGGACGATGGCGACTTCGCGGGCCTCACCCTCGATGGCGTCGCCAAGGATGACGGCATTCAGCCCCATGTCGCGCGCAACCGATGATGCGGCCTCAAGGCTATCCTGCGGGCGGGCCAGCATGATGGTTTCATGGCCCTCAAAGCAGGGATCATCCGGCTTGATGGTTTCGTCCTCTGCACTTTGCAAGAGATCCTTGGCAGCCTGCGGAATTTCGATCTGATAATGGCGGATGATATCAAGCGCATCCTGTCCGGTCGTCGGATCAGACACCGTCGGGCCAGACGCAATGATCGCCGGATCATCACCGGGAACGTCGGATACAAGATATGTCACCATGCGCGCAGGCGCACATGCCTTGGCCAAGCGCCCCCCCTTGATGGCCGACAGGTGTTTGCGCACACAGTTCATTTCCGAAATGGTGGCCCCGCTGCGCAACAGCGCCTTGCTGATCGCCTGTTTGTCTTCAAGCGTCAAACCCGGACCGGGCAGGGCCAGAAGCGCCGATCCACCCCCGGAAATCATGCAGACAACCAGATCCTCCGGACCCGCATCGGAAACGATGTCAAGGATCCGCTTTGCGGCCTTCTCGCCGGCTGCGTCGGGGACAGGGTGGGATGCCTCGACAATTTCGATCTGATCACACTCAACCGCATGGCCATAGCGGGTGACGACCAGACCTTCGACGTCACCTTTCCAGGCTTTCTCGAACGCGCGCGCCATATTGGCCGATGCCTTGCCTGCCCCAATGACGATGGTCTTGCCCTTGGGCGGTTCGGGCAAATTGCGCGGGATTTGAACCCCCGGATCGGCGGCCTTTAATGCAGCGTCCATCAAAGCCAGAAGTTTTTCGCGCGAGGTCGTCATGTCGGGTTTCCCTGAATAGGTTTTTGGCCAAGTGGGGGCGGGGCTTAGGTCGCTTGTTTGTCGGATGCGCTTTTGAAGAAGTCGATGACCGCCTGCAGGTGATCGGACATTGCCTTTTCTGCCGCGTCCGGGTCATGGGCAGCAATTGCTTCGATAATGGCGCGATGATGTTCTTGCACCATTCGGTCAAATGTAGGCCCGGCCATACCGTTAAATCGGATTTCGGTCAGGGCCGCTTGCAGGACATCATGCAGCATTTTCATCACGTGATAATAAATGATCGATCCGGTTGCCCGGCCAATCATCATATGCAGTCGGTGATCGTCATCCGCACGATGTTTGGCTGCCCGCCTTGGATCATGTGCCTGACGAAAGGCCATGCGCAGAAGTTTTATATCCTCGTCACTGGCATTTATGGCAGCACGTCTTGCGGCCCATGTTTCAAGTGTGCAACGGATTTCCTGCAGATCACGCAGATTGCTGATCGAATCGCGCACCAGATCGGTCATGGCCGTGTCCATGTCGATCCCGGTTGATGAAAGGATTTCCGTGCCGCCGCCCTGAACCGCACGCAGATACCCGCGGGTCTTGAGTTTTTGCAGCGCTGCGCGCACGGATACACGGCTGACCGACATGCTTTCGGCAAGCTGGCGTTCACCGGGCAGGCGGTCTCCTGGCAGGAAAATGCCATCTGAGATTTTTTCAAGAATTTGATCGGCAACCTGATCAGCGACCCGTTTGGGGCGCTTGGTTTCCGGATCATCTTGTGCCTGAAGCGTCTTTGCAGACGGCATGTTGGGTTGTCTCCCATCGTGTTTTTCTAAGCCAATGCAACGATTTCTGTGTATCTCCGCGCAATGGTCATACCATTTTACGGGATGTTTGCGATGGACGCAAAGCGTCGTATGAGCCCAAGGCGGCTTATTGCAGCGTAATCTTGTCTCGGCGGTGATAAATTGATAGTTCAACAGGTGCCGGTTGGTGCTTCTGCCTTGTGGTTGCGATGGTCCTTTAACCAGTCGTGCCAAGGGATGAAGCCCCCGTCTGACTTGCCAGTATCCAAGGCCACCGATTTTCAGGAGAACACGCGTGCCGAACCAATCCGGGTCCCTTTTGGGCCATGATGATCCCGCCCCGTTTGAAATCTTGAACGAGAACGGCAAGGGTCATTCACTTTTTGTGTGCGATCATGCGTCCCGCGAAGTGCCCAAAAGTCTTGGGACTCTTGGCCTGCCCGACGAAGAACGCAAACGCCATATCGGCTGGGATATCGGCGCACGCAAGGTGACTGAAATTCTGGTCGAGCGATTTGATTGCCCCGCAGTTCTGGGTGGATATTCGCGTCTTGTGATCGATTGCAACCGACAGCTTTGGGACCCGACGGGGATGCCCGAAATTGCGGATCAGACCGTCGTGCCTGGCAACAAGAATGTCTCGCCCAGCGAACATATGAAACGCATCCGCGAAATCTTTCTGCCCTACCATTGGGCAATCGAAGAACAGATTGCGACGTTCCACGCGCACAAAATCGCACCGGCCCTGATTGCCATTCACAGCTTCACACCGGTATTTCAGGGCTTTGAACGCCCGTGGGAGATTGGCGTGTTGTGGGATCAGGATGATCGTATTCCGGTGCCGTTGCTTGAAACGCTTCGTGCGCAGAACCCGGACCTGACCATTGGCGACAATGAACCTTATTCCGGCCAGCATCTGGCTGATTACACGATTGATCACCATGGCGAGGCGGCTGGTCTTCCCTGTGTGTCGATTGAAATTCGTCAGGATCTGATTGATACTGACGAAGGATGTGAAAAATGGGCGAAGATCCTTGGCGATGCCTTCGTCGATATCCTTGCGGATCCAAACCTATACAAGATCAGGAGAGACTGATTTGGCAGGGGCCAGCGCACGCGAACCGGGATTTTCCATCGGCATAGAAGAAGAATTCTGGCTCGTGGATCGCGAAACCCGCGACCTTGCCAAAGACCCGCCTGCCGAATTTCTCAAGGACGCCAAGGCAAAGCTTGGCGATCAGGTTTCCAGCGAATTCATGCGCTGTCAGGTCGAAACCGGAAGCCAAGTGTGCAACAGCGCACTTGAAGCGCGCGAGCAGCTTATTCATATGCGCAGCACGCTTTCCGAGGTGGCGGCAAAATATGACATGGCGCTGCTGGCGGCTTCGACCCATCCCTTTGCGCAGTGGGACGACCAGAAGCATACCGATGGCGAACGTTACAACACCATCGCGCGTGATCTGCGCACGGTTGTGGATCGGTTGCTGATTTGCGGCATGCATGTCCATGTTGGCATCGAAGATGATGATCTGCGCATCGAACTGATGGCACAGGCGAGCTATTTTTTGCCCCATCTTTTGGCCCTGACCACAAGTTCACCCTTCTGGCGGGGCAAGGAAACCGGCCTTCAGACTTTCCGATTGTCGGTGTTTGACAACCTGCCGCGCACGGGTCTTCCGGAAGTGTTTGGCTCGTGGGCGGAATATCGCCGCCATGTCGATATGCTGATCAATGCCGGCGTGATCGAGGATGGAACCAAGTTGTGGTGGGATTTGCGTCCCTCTGATCGCTGGCCGACCCTTGAAATGCGAATTGCTGATGTCTGTACTGATCTTGAAGACGCGGTCTGTGTGGCATCGATTACGCGATGTGTGATGCGCATGCTGTATCGTTTGCGGCGCAATAATCAGCGCTGGCGGATTTATGCCAATATGCTGGTGCGTGAAAACCGCTGGCGGGCATGCCGTTACGGCAGCGATCCGGGTGAAAAGGCCGGGCTGATCGACTTTGGCCGAGGTGAAATCGTGCCCTATGCCGATCTGCTGGAAGAGATCCTCGAACTCATTCGACCCGATGCCGAATTCTTTGGCTGTGTTGATGAAGTCGAACATGCCCGCACCATCGTCAAGCGCGGCACAAGTGCCCGCCGACAGCGCGAAATCTATGACGGGGCAATCGAACTGGGTGCGACGCCAAAGGATGCACTGGTTGCGGTGGCGGATGTCCTGATCGAGCGTACAGACCCGCACGCAAGATCGGAGACCTAGAGTCTGCTCCGATTATCTTGCATCGTTTTGCCGAGGACATTCTTCTGTCCGGCAAGGAATGGATCGCAGGGCGTAGCGGTGCTACGATCCAGATCCGTGACGCTGCGGGGCGGATGAATGTCCCGGCCCGAAGGGTTCGGTTTGGCGATGTTTCGCTGCGTTACACCGCTTGAACGATGCTCCACATCGCTCTTCGCGCTGTGCCTTGCCAAACAGATTCGCCAAACACGAACAAAAGCGATGCAAGCTAATCGGAGCAGACTCTAACGGCTTGTCAGCGACGAATGCATTGAGTATCGTCGCGCCGAAACGGGTTTGGGCCCTTTGAATTCCGCGCATCGGATATCCGCTGTGCAATCCATCATCGGAGAAGAATTGATGACCGAAGTCGGTGGTATCGCAGCCGATCAGCTTGCGAGTTATGTCGAGCGTATCGAACGCCTTGAAGAAGAAAAAGCCAACCTGATGGCTGACATCAAGGAAGTGTATGGCGAAGCCAAGGCGCTTGGCTATGACGTGAAAATCCTGCGCCAGATCATTCGTCTGCGCAAAATGGAAGACCACGAGCGCACCGAACAGGAAGAAATCCTGGAAGTCTACAAACGTGCGCTGGGTATGAGCTGATTGCGGTGAAATTGCAAAAGAAAGGGCCCATCTCAGGGCCCTTTTTTATTGTCGACGATCTCCAAATACCCAAATGTTCACTGCAGTGAAGCTATAGAACATTGAAATGATCGCAGCGAACAACAACGATACTAAAGGCGTTGCTACACCTTGCCAAACAAGCAAACTGTACAGAGCGTAGTTCAAAAAAAATGAAGTGACCTGAACAACAACGTAACCAGTAAACTGACTTTTTGTCCTTCGTTTCGGACTTTTGAATGTAAACTGGCTGTTGAGTAGCCAAGTTGTTAGTAAAGCAGTTGAGAATGATACTAGGCGCGCGCTGTAAGGATCAAGGCCGAACTTGTTAGTCGCAACCCAAAGTAGACCTGCGTCGGTTAAGAAACCGAGTGATCCTACAATCGCAAACCGCAATGCCTTGTCGATCAAAGAACGGTTGATCATTTTTCCCTGAGGACTGTTAGTGCGGCGCGAATTTCATCGAGCCGATCTGTATGCATTAGATAGGAAAGTCTCTTCACTTCCCACTGACCTATGCCGATATTGGACAGGATGGCACCTGTAACAAAGCTCAAAATTGCTGAAATCATGATGCCAACAGTGAGGACCGCTGTTGGCAACCGGTAGACAGCACCAGTTTCTAGAAATTCTAGGATTAGCGGAATGCCCAATAGTACCGACAATGTTGCAAGCGAAGCCGCAATAAGGCCATAGAAAACAAATGGTTTATGGGTTGCTGTGAACAAAAGGATCCTGCTCAGGATCCGGATCCCATCGCGGTATGTGCGCAGTTTGCTCTCTGTGCCTTCGTGGCGTGCGCCATAAGACGTGGGGATTTCCGCGACTGGTGCCCGTAACATGATCGCATGAACAGAGATTTCTGTTTCGATTTCAAATCCAGTCGATATCGCAGGAAAAGTTTTAACAAAGCGCCGGGAAAATACCCTGTAGCCAGAAAATATATCAGTAAACCTTGTGCCGAACAGTTTGGCAAAAACAGTGTTAAACAATCGGTTTCCGATCCGATGTCCGCTCCTGTATGCAGCCTGCTCTTTCTCCGCCCGCGTCCCTACAACCATATCGAGGCGATCCTCGACAAGTTTATTGATAAGTTGCGGCAAAGCCCTTGCGTCGTAAGTGCCGTCCCCGTCGGCCATTACATATATATCGGCCTCGACTTCAGAGAACCCTCGACGAACTGCATTGCCTTTTCCAGGTAAATCCTCTCGGATCACTATAGCATCGGCGGCCATAGCCTTCTCTGCAGTGTCATCTTTTGATGCGTTGTCGATCACGACGATTTGCGCGGAGGGCACGATGTTTCGGAAAGATGCAATTACATGAGAGATTGCTTTCCCCTCATTGTAGCACGGAAGCAATATCGCGATACGCGCATGCTCATAGATCGCGTCTGACTGGATCACATCGCCATCAGACATTTTGATTTTCCTCCGCCGATGCCGATGTCATTTGGCGGTTAGTTCGCCATTTTTGAACCTTTTCTCTCATCCAAAGTGCGAAAAATGCAAATGCGATAGCAAAACCGGGCAACGCCGTCATCTGGTAGCGTGCTACATTTAAGCTGAAGGTCGCATAAAATACCAGTGAGAACAAGGAAGGTAGCAGGACTGCTATCAATAGGGGCTTCCTGCGCTTTAGGGCGTAAACCAATAACGCAATGAACGATGGAAAAGTAATAACCGCGAACTCGTCTATCCAAATTCCGCGATATATGAGCGGCAAAGTGGTGACAATGTGCTTGATCGGGTGCGACAAAATGGCGTCTTTGAGTTCTTTCTCTGCCTTGTCTGCGGCCTCAACTCTAGTCAATCCTTCAGTTTCTACGATTTCATTTACACGTTTGCCGAAGCCCAACTGACCGCGGAGATAATAGCCATTCTCTTCATACCAGCCAAACGGTTGCACTACTTCAGGTGGAAATAGATCCTCTGCCCATCCATCGCCGGCGCCACGTGTCCAGTAAGTGAAAGCAGCAAGGTAGTCAACAAAGTCCATATCGTTGAATACGACACGGGTACTTAACGCAATACCACCCCGACTGTCAGTGAACTGATAGCGACCGGTGATATCATGGTTTCGGTCCATCCAAAGAAGAATTGGTGTGATTCCGACGAATGCAAATACAAATAGCTTCGAAAGTGAAGACCGCCAGGTGCTTTTGCCAAGTATCGTAACAATCAGACCCGCAATCAGAGCAAGGGGAAGGAAATAGATGTAAACAGCTTTAGTGAAGGCAAGCGATACAAAGACCGCAGCTGGGAATATCCACGCAACCGGGTTGGACCTCTTCCACGCCCAAACGATGGAGAACACGAGAAGACTTGCAAGGAATAATGCCAATGGGTCAGAGATCATATAGTCATGATTTTTATGCGCCTGATGGTTTAACCAAATGTGCATCCCACCAAAAACTGCAGCAAACGGACTTTCTGTGATTCCACGAACGGCAAAAAACATCACAAAACCGGCTGCTACGATGAGTAAACGGTTCGTCCACTTGCCCATAACATATGGTTCTTTCCCGCATCCGCCTTTGTACAAGCAGTCACGAGTAATTTTGTCCAAGCTATCGTCAAGCTGGAACACGACGGAAAGTAGTAGTGGATAGCCCGGTTCACGGCTGATCGAGGGGACAACGGGCTCATTTGGAGCGTGCAATCCGTCGTTAACAATACCATGTTTTGCAATGTTTATTGCACTTCCTATGTATTGACTGGCGTCCGCGTAGTCAGGGTGTTCTGTCTCCTTGAGAGTTCCCATCCAAACCAGACATATCGTGGCACCAAGCACACACCAGAAAATCTGTGATTTGCCAAGTGGTTTTAGTTTCGCAACCAAATTGCGCAGCATAGGCTTTTGATCCCCTTCCGAATTCTGTCGGGCAGCATAATGACATTGAATTTGGAGGTAAATTTTTTAGTCTTACGAATCTGACATTTATTGTGGTTCGCTGAATAAATGATATCCCGCCCCGAAATCACGGCTGAGGTCACCGAAGGTGTCTGTCGGCTTTTATATCACCATCAGATGGCCTGCCTGACGGAGTTGCGTCTGGGCAATGGACGCAGGCTCGATGTGCTGGCCCTTGGTCCAAAGGGCCAGCTTTGGGCCGTTGAGGTCAAATCATCGGCCGAGGATTTCCGCGTTGATCAGAAGTGGCAAAGCTATCTTGATTACTGTGACCGGTTCTATTTTGCCGTACCGATGCACTTCCCGAAGGATTTGATACCGGAGGATGTCGGACTGATCGTTGCGGACCGGTTTGAGGCCGCCATCATCCGCCAAAGTCACGAAACCAGGCTTTCGGCTGCGCGCCGCAAAAAGCTTCTGATTTCGTTTGGTCAAACGGCAGCTGCGCGTCTGCGCGGTGATGGCAAGGACCCGATTTTCGTTTCCTGACAGACATAACCCAAAAAGGCCCCGGATGTTCCGGGGCCTTTGATGTTGGAAGAGTGCAGGTTTATTCCGCTGCCTTGAGGTGTTCGGGCGGGTTGCGGAACTGATCCAGTAGTTCGGCTTCGCGTGCCTTGACCTTTTTGATGTGGTCTTCCTTGACGTGCCCGTAACCACGAATGTGTTCGGGCAGGGCCAGCAACGCCTTGGCAATGCGGGCATTGTCTTGGGTCAGGCCATCAAGGACCTCGGCCACCAGTTTTTCGTAATCGGTGATCAACTGGCGTTCGACCTTGCGTTCCGGGTTGCGGCCAAACGGATCAAGTTTGGTGCCACGCAGGAACTTCAGTTTCGCGAGCATGCGGAACGCCGACATCATCCACGGACCGTAAACCGATTTTTGTGGTTTGCCGGTTTCCGGGTCGGCATTGGCAAGCGACGGTGGGGCAAGGTGGAAGTTGATCTTGTAATCACCGGTGAAGGTCTGGGTGACTTTCTTCATGAATGCCGGATCGGTGTAAAGACGCGCCACTTCATACTCGTCCTTATAGGCCAGCAGTTTGAAGTAATATTTGGCAACTGCCCGGGCCAGATCATCCTCATCGCCAAGGCGCTTCTCGGCTGCTGCAACTTTGTCAACAAGGGTGCTGAAGCGATCCGCATAGGCCTGGTTCTGATAATCGGTCAGGAAGGCACGGCGCTTGGCGATGATATCGGAAAGCTCGGTTGCAATCGGGTGGGCTTCGGCCTCGTTCGGGCCGACAACCTCGATCACGCGATTGCGGTCATGGGCGTAAAGGCGGCCCCAATAGAAGGACTGCTTGTTCATATCAATTGATACGCCATTAAGATCAATCGCCTGCATAAGCGCCTCTTCACTGATCGGGATCAGGCCGCGCTGCCAGGCAACGCCCAGCATGAACAGGTTGGTCGCAATCGAATTGCCCATCAGGCGCGTGGCGATGTCGCTGCCTTCAACGAAATGCACTGCCTCAGAACCGCAGGCATCATTGATGACCTTCATGTGTTCGTTGGTTTTAAGCTCGAAGTCCGGGTTGTGGGTAAAGGCCCCGGTGACGGTTTCATGGGTATTGATCACCGCCTGGGTAAAATTACGACGCATTTTGGCAAGCCCCTCGAAGCTTGCCGCAACCAGAAGGTCACAACCCAGAACCACATTGGCTTCACCGGCCGGAATGCGCGCGGCATGCAGCTTGTTCTGATCGTTGGCAAAGCGGATGTGGCTGACAACCGCCCCACCTTTCTGGGCAAGACCTGCCATATCAAGGCCAACAATACCCTTGCCTTCGATGTGGGCGGCCATTCCAAGCAGTGCGCCGATGGTGACAACGCCCGTGCCACCAACACCTGTAATCAGAACCGACCACGGATCATCAATATCGGGCAGGGTCGGGCGCGGCAGGCTGGCAAAGACCGTATCCATGCCGGTATCGCCTTTGGCCGCGGCATCGGGTTTGCGAAGTTCGCCGCCTTCGATGGTGACAAAGCTTGGGCAGAAGCCCTTGAGGCAGGAGAAATCCTTGTTACAGGCCGATTGGTCAATCGCGCGTTTGCGGCCGAATTCTGTTTCGACCGGCACAACGGCAAGGCAATTGGACTGTTCGCCACAATCGCCACAGCCTTCGCAGACCAGATCATTGATGAACACGCGCTTGGGCGGATCCACCATCAGCTTGCGCTTGCGACGGCGGCGTTTTTCGGCTGCACAGGTCTGGTCAAAGATCAGGATTGAAACGCCTTCGATTTCACGCAGTTCTTTCTGGGTGTCATCAAGCGTATCGCGATGGCGGACGTCAACACCCGGCGCGAAGTCTGCGCCCATCGGGTATTTTTCGGGTTCATCGGACAGAACAATGATGCGCTTGGCACCCTCGTCATACATCTGGCGCGTGATCTGCGGCACGGTCAGCGGCCCGTCAACAGGCTGCCCGCCGGTCATGGCAACTGCATCGTTAAACAGGATCTTGTAGGTGATGTTCACACCCGATGCGACCGCGGCCCGCACGGCCAGCGACCCGGAATGATAGTAGGTGCCATCACCCAGGTTCTGGAAGACGTGCTTGGTATCGGTAAACGGCGCCTGGCCGATCCAGGTCGCGCCTTCGCCGCCCATATGGGTAAAGGTCTCGGTGGATCGATCCATCCAGTTGACCATGTAATGACACCCGATACCGGCCATGGCGCGACTGCCGTCAGGCACCTTGGTTGAACTGTTATGCGGGCAACCCGGGCAGAACCATGGAATGCGCGCCACATCCGGGCGCGGTTCGGCGATTTCGCGTTCCTTTTCCGCCAGCCAGTCGATGCGTTCATGAATGGCCGGGCTGTCATAGAACCGCTTAATGCGTTCCGCCAGAACCACGGCAACCCGTGCCGGGGTCAGTTCATCCATGGATGGCAGGATCCATTCACCCTTTTCATCGAACTTGCCGATGACCTGGGGGCGGACATCTTCGCGCCAGTTATAAAGCTGTTCCTTGACCTGGTTTTCCATCACCGCGCGCTTTTCCTCGACCACGATGATTTCTTCCAGTCCCATGGCGAATTCGCGTACGTCATCACGGTTGAGCGGCCAGCTCATGCCGACTTTCAGGACACGAATACCGATCTTGGCGGCGTCTTCTTCGGAAATGCCAAGGTCATCGAAGGCCTGCATGACATCAAGATAGGCCTTGCCGGTCGTAATGATGCCAAGCCGCGCATTCGGGCTATCGATCACGGTTTTGTTCAGCTTATTCGCCCGCGCATATGCCAATGCGGCATACAGCTTGTATTTCATCAGGCGATGTTCCTGCTCCTTGGGCGTGTCGGGCCAACGGATATGCAGGCCGCCCTCGGGCATGTCGAAATCAGTCGGGATGACAGGCATGATCCGATCGGGCGCGACATCGGCGGCAGCCGAACTTTCGACTGTCTCGGCAATGGTTTTCATCGCCACCCAGCAACCGGAATAGCGGCTCATCGCCCAGCCATGCAGGCCGTAATCCAGAATGTCCTGAACGCCGGACGGGTTCAGAACCGGGATCTGCGCATCGATAAAGGCATATTCGGTCTGATGGGGCAGGGTGGATGATTTGCAACTGTGGTCATCACCGGCGAGAACCAGCACACCACCATGCTTGGACGTGCCGGCATAGTTGGCGTGTTTGAAAACGTCACCGGACCGGTCAACACCGGGTCCCTTGCCGTACCACATGCCAAAGACACCATCATATTTGGCATCCTTGTACATATTGACCTGCTGGCTACCCCAGACGACGGTGGCGGCAAGGTCTTCGTTTACGCCGGCCTGAAATTCGATCTGCTGTTTGGTCAGGAACTTCTTGGCACGCCATAACTGCTGATCAAGACCACCAAGCGGCGATCCGCGATACCCTGAAATGCACCCGGCAGTATTCAGCCCTGCGCGCGCATCAAGCTGGCGCTGCATCAAGGGCAAGCGGACAAGTGCCTGAATACCTGTCAGGTAAACACGGCCTTCCTCAAGCGTATATTTATCGTCGAGTTGAACTGCCGCCAAATGTTGTGCCATGACCGGTCTCCCTCGGATCTCTCTGATATGCGGGGTCATTTCGCGCCCAATGCACTGCATTTATTGATATGGGTGTTTGTGCAGTGTTTCGGTATGACCTGTAAATTATGTTTCAGGTTTGGTGTGCGGGACCAATGCCTGACCTTGAAATGGTAATAAATACTGACCTTTTTTCAAAACGAACTCGCATCGCACTATGCAAAACGCCTGATTGCATCTGTTGACGTTGGGTCAACTTAATATTTACTTATTCCGGTACCGATTTACGCGCAATAAAATTGCGCATCTATTGCAGTGCGAAATTGCCCGTTAGGTCGAGTCCATGCTCGGCGGGGTTATCGCGCTGTGTTAATCTCGCGCGGGTTTTGGGTGCGCACAGCAAGGAGCTTAGCATGGAACAGCGTGTTTCGCTGATTACTCTCGGTGTTGCGGATCTGGATCGGTCGCGTCGCTTTTACGAAGGTGGCCTCGGCTGGCAGATGACCGAAATGGTTGAAGGGCAGGTGGTGTTTTATCAGTTGTCCAACGGTCTTGCCCTTGGCCTGTTCGGGCGCGATGCGCTTAAGGAAGATGGTCAGTTTGATGATGATACCGGTGCAAGCTTTGCCGGTTTGATACTGGCCTATAACGCGCGCAGCGAAGAAGAAGTCGATCAGGTGATGGCGGAGGCGAAAAAAGCCGGGGCCAAAATCCAGAAACCGGCCGAGAAGGTCTTCTGGGGTGGGTATTCCGGTTATTTCCGAGACCCCGACGGCCATGCGTGGGAAGTCGCGTTTAATCCATTCTGGGAAATTGACGGGAAGGGCAATCTGCACATCCCGCCACAGAAAACCGGGTAAGGCGCATTCATCACATCATCACGCCATATCTTCATAGCACGGGCAGCAACATGCTGCCCGTTTTCATAGATATTCCAAAGTACAGTTGCATCGGGGACAATTTACTTTTACATCGAACGTGATGTAGTTTTAATCCATGCTTTCAAGGGGGATAAGGTTTTGAGTTGGATCGACCAGTTTCCGGGGCTGTCACGTTTGCCCGATGCCATCCGATCCTACCTTGTCGAAGAAAGCAAGATCGTGACGGTTCCTGCCAATACGGTCATTTTCGGACCGGGCAAGTCGCCGGAAAACCTGTTGTTGCTGCTTGATGGCACTGTGCGTGTCCAGCAAACATCCGATACCGGCCGTGAAATCGTGCTCTATCGCGTCCATGCCGGGGAAAGCTGTGTTCTGACCACGGCCTGCCTTCTGGCTTACGAGGATTACTCGGCAGAGGGGATTGCCGAAACCGAAACCCGCGCGGTGGCAATTCCGCGCACAGTGTTTGACAAGCTTGTCTCGGATTCAATCGAGTTCCGCCAGTTTGTCTTTACCGCTTATTCCAAACGCATCACCGACCTGTTCATGGTGATCGAGGAAATCGCATTCCAGAAACTTGATATCCGCCTAGCCCACAAGCTGATCGAACTGGCCGGGGACAATGATACGGTCTCGGCAACCCATCAGAAACTGGCCGTCGAACTGGGCTCTGCCCGTGAAGTGATCTCGCGCCAGCTTCAGGAATTCCAGCGCCGCGGCTGGATCGAACAATCGCGCGGCACCATCCGGCTGATTGAGCGCATGCCATTGGAAAATCTCGCGAATAGCTAGGAAATCTGTACCAAGACCGGCAGCTCTACAACTTTAGAATTATTAGTTGTTAATGTTGCGATGTTTGGTGACTTCATCACTGAAGCGCAAATCGCGAACTCTTAAAATAAACAATATACCCAGATGTTTCGCCCGCAATCCCGGCGGACATGGGACATCGCAAATCCATCCGTTGCAGGCTGCTCATAAGGCCGCGCGGAGGCAGTTGTTTAGGAGGAACACATGTCTGCATACCCGGTAAACATGTCGATAAAACCGGAAGTTACCGCCTTTTTCGACGAAGATACCAACACGATCAGCTATGTGGTCAAGGACCCGGAAAGCAACGCCTGTGCGGTTGTCGATTCCGTGATGGATATCGATTATGCGGCGGGTCGGATCACCTTTGCCCACGCCGACAACATCATTGCCTTTATCAAGGATAACGGCCTTGAGCTGGAATGGATTATCGAAACCCATGTCCATGCCGACCATTTGTCGGCAGCACCCTATATTCAGGAAAAGCTCGGCGGCAAACTTGGCATCGGCAGCAAGATCACGGTTGTTCAGGACACCTTTGGCAAGGTGTTTAACGAAGGCACCGAATTCCAGCGCGATGGCAGTCAGTTTGATCGCCTGTTTGAAGATGGTGATACCTATCAGGTCGGCTCCATGACCTGTTTTGCCATCTATACCCCGGGCCACACCCCGGCCTGCATGGTCCATGTCATGGGCGATGCCGCCTTTGTCGGTGACACCTTGTTCATGCCCGATGGCGGTTCGGCACGGGCCGACTTCCCGGGTGGTGATGCCGGGACGCTGTATGACAGCATCCAGAAACTCCTCGCGCTGCCCGACGATATGCGCCTGTTTATGTGCCACGACTACGGCCCCAATGGCCGTGATATCAAGTGGGAAACCACCGTCGGCGAAGAGAAAAAGCACAACATCCACGTTGGCGAAGGCAAAACCCGCGAAGACTTCATCAAGTTCCGCACCGAGCGTGATGCACAGCTTGATATGCCGCGTCTGATCATCCCGTCGCTTCAGGTCAATATGCGCGCCGGTCAGGTGCCGACCGATGGCAGCGGCAAGAAAATGCTGAAAGTCCCGGTAAACGGGCTTTGATCAACACTCAGGTGAGGAAAAGCCATGGAAATCAAAACAATAAGTAACGGGTTCTCTGTCAGCCCGCAGATCGTTGCAGACGATGTCATGGAAATCGCCAAGCGCGGCTTCCGGTCCATCGTCTGTAACCGTCCGGACGGCGAGGGTGCCGATCAGCCAACCTTTGAAGAGATTTCAAACGCGGCCAAGGAAGCCGGGCTTGAGGTTCGCTATCAGCCGATTGTGTCGGGCAAGGTCAGCGACGATGACGCCCGTGACTTCGGCCGCCTGTTTGATGAATTGCCCAAACCGGTCTTTGCCTATTGCCGCACTGGCACACGTTCGACAACGCTTTGGTCGCTAAGCCAGGCCGCAACACTTGATACCAGCGAAATCCTTCGCGCCACCAAGGCGGCTGGCTATGACATGGGCGGTGTTGTTCGCCGGATTGTCAATGGCGGCAAAACGCCGACCGATCAGGGTGATGCGAAATACGATGTCGTGATTATCGGGGGCGGTGCTGCCGGTATTTCGGTGGCATCCAGCCTGCAGGCCCGCCGTTCCGGGCTTGAGATCGTGGTCATAGATCCGGCAGATATTCACTATTACCAGCCGGGTTGGACCATGGTTGGCGGTGGCGTGTTTGAAGCCAGCACCACGGCCCAGACCATGGGGTCGTTGATCCCCAAGGGCGTGCACTGGATCAAGGCCGCCGTCGCCGCGTTCGAACCGCAAGACGATGCCGTCATCCTTGATGGGTGCCGGGTGGTCAAATATGACCGTCTGATCGTTTGTCCGGGGCTCAAACTTGACTGGAACAGGGTTGAAGGTCTGGTCGAGACGCTGGGCCGTAATGGTGTGACGTCAAACTATCGTTATGATCTTGCCCCTTACACGTGGGAACTGGTTTCCTCGATGCGCGAAGGCAAGGCGATCTTTACCCAGCCGCCCATGCCGATCAAATGCGCCGGTGCGCCGCAAAAGGCGATGTATCTCTCGGCCGATCACTGGCACCGCAGTGGTGTTCTGAAGAACATTGATATTGATTTCTGTAATGCCGGTGGCGTGCTGTTCGGGGTAAAGGACTATGTCCCGGCGCTTGAAAGCTATGTGAAGAAATATGATGCACATCTTGATTTCTTCCACAATCTGGTGGCGATTGATGGTCAGGCGAAAAAGGCCTGGTTCGATGTGGCCAAACCCGACACCAAGGTTGAACGTATTGAGAAGTCCTTTGACATGATCCATGTCTGCCCGCCGCAGGTGGCACCGGACTTCATTCGTGTGTCCCCGCTGGCAGATGCTGCTGGCTGGGTGGATGTCGATCAGGCGACCCTTCGCCACAAGTCATTTACCAACATCTGGTCGCTGGGCGATGTGATGAATGCGCCCAATGCCAAAACGGCTGCTGCGGCCCGCAAACAGGCCCCGGTTGTGGCCGAAAATGTGGTTGCCGATATCGATGGCAAATCCCCGGTGGCGCAGTATGACGGTTATGGGTCCTGCCCGCTCACCGTCGAACGCGGTCGCATTGTTCTGGCCGAATTCGGTTATGGCGGAACGCTTTTGCCGTCCTTCCCGAAATGGCTGATCGACGGTACCAAACCTTCGCACCTTGCCTGGTTGCTTAAGGAAAAGCTGCTGCCGCCGATTTATTGGAAGGCGATGCTGCGTGGCAAGGAATGGCTGGCAAAGCCTGAAAAAGTCAGCAGCACCTAAAATACCCTTCGTCCGAGGCAGTGAAACCGCTGCCTTGGACCCACTCTTATTCAAGAGATCGACTGATGCGCCTTAACATGCTTCGGAAATATGTCCCGATTTTTGACTGGGGACAGACCTATGACAGGACGGCCTTTGGCAATGACATGATTGCAGCCGTGATCGTGACGATCATGCTGATCCCGCAATCGCTTGCCTATGCGCTGTTGGCTGGTCTGCCGCCCGAGGCAGGGCTTTATGCCTCCATCGCGCCGATCATTCTTTATGCCATCTTTGGCACCAGCCGCGCACTTGCGGTTGGCCCGGTGGCGGTTGTGTCCCTGATGACGGCAGCGGCGGTGGGCAATATTGCCGAAACCGGTACCATGGGTTACGCACTGGCTGCCCTGACACTTGCGGTTCTTTCCGGGGCGATCCTGCTTGCGATGGGGGTGTTCAAGCTGGGCTTTTTGGCCAACTTCCTGTCACATCCGGTGATTGCGGGTTTTATTACCGCATCGGGCATGATCATTGCCGCCAGTCAGCTCAAACACATCCTTGGTGTGGATGCCAGCGGCCATAACCTTTGGGAAATTGTGACCTCTTTGATTGCGCATATTCCCGAAACCAATCAGACGACCCTGATCATTGGCATTTGTGCCACCGGCTTTCTTTTTTGGGTGCGTAAGGGCCTTAAACCCACTTTACGTAAACTTGGCCTTGGCGTACGGGCTGCGGATGTCCTGACCAAGGCAGGGCCGGTCTTTGCCGTTTTCGCCACCACGGCGGCGACCTGGTATCTTGGTCTGGCCGATAAGGGGGTCAAAATTGTTGGTGATGTGCCGCAAAGTCTGCCGCCACTGACCATGCCGGATTTCAGCCCGGGGCTGATGGCCGACCTTCTGGTGCCTGCTATTCTGATTTCGGTGATCGGCTTTGTTGAATCGATCTCGGTCGCCCAGACGCTTGCCGCCAAACGCCGTCAACGCATTGACCCGGATCAGGAACTGATTGGTCTGGGGGCGGCCAATATCGGCGCGGGCTTCACGGGCGGCTATCCGGTCACGGGTGGTTTTGCCCGCTCGGTCGTGAATTTTGACGCCGGGGCGCAGACACCTGCGGCCGGGGCTTTTACCGCTGTTGGTTTGGCTATTGCCGCCGTGGCGCTGACGCCGCTGGTTTATTTTCTGCCCAAAGCGACCCTTGCTGCGACCATCATCGTTGCGGTGCTGTCGCTGGTCGATTTCTCGATATTGAAAACCAGCTGGCAATATTCCAAGGCGGATTTCATTGCGGTTCTGGCAACCATCCTTCTGACCCTTGGTCTTGGCGTCGAGGTCGGGGTGACCGCCGGTGTGGTGCTTTCGATCGGGCTGTTTTTGTACAAAACTTCGCGCCCACATATTGCCGAGGTCGGCCTTGTGCCCGACACCCAGCATTTCCGAAACATCCTGCGTCACAAGGTCATCACCCATCCGTCGGTTTTAACCATCCGGATTGATGAAAGTCTTTATTTCGCCAATGCCCGATACCTCGAGGATTACCTCTATGACCGGGTGGTTGGGTGCAAGAACCTAAAGCATGTGGTTCTGATGTGCTCGGCCGTGAACGAGATTGATCTAAGCGCGCTTGAATCGCTTGAGGCGATCAATCACCGGCTTGAGGAAATGGGCATTTCGCTTCATCTGTCCGAGGTCAAAGGCCCGGTGATGGATCGCCTGAAAAAGACCCACTTCCTTGATGAACTGACCGGCGATGTCTTCTTGTCACAGTTTGAGGCCGTCTCGAAACTGACAGGCGGGCAGGTGGCGGAAACACCACCAAGCACCGAACCGAAAATCAAACTGGTCTAAGACCGAAGACAGAGACCGGATTGAGCTTTCAGTCCGGTTTCTTTTTACCATTGTGCAGATGGGTCAGGAAGTAAATCAAACCACCGGCCAGCAAGCCCCAGAACGCACCCGAAATCCCATAGAATGTCAGGCCAGCCGCCGTCACGATAAAGGTCACGGCTGCTGCTTCACGTCCGTCTTCGTCCTTGAAGGCTGCAACGGCGGATCCGGCAAACGCCCCAATCAGGGCAAGGCCTGCAACCGCCTCAATCAGGATGCCCGGTGCCAGACTGATAAACGCCGTAACCAGCCCGGCCAGAAGCCCAAACACGATATAGAAAACGCCGCCCGAAACAGCGGCCCAATACCGTTTGGCCGGATCGGGGTGGGCATCCTTGCCCGCACAAAGGGCCGCGGTGATGGCGGCAAGGTTTACCGCATGGCCACCAAACGGGGCTGAGAGTAACGAGAAGATCCCGGTCACGGTAAACAGCGGCCCCGGCGCGGTGTCATAATCATTGGCACGCAGAACCGCTGTGCCCGGAATGTTTTGCGATGCCATGGTGACGATGAAAAGCGGCAAGGCAATGCCGACCAGTCCAGCCAATGTGAATTCCGGCATGACGAATTCAACGGGCGGCGCAATTGCCCCGCCCAGATCGGCAAGCGCATTTTCAGGGAACTCAATGCCGAACACCATCACCCCGACAAAGGCCAATAGGGCGGCCGGGATGGCAAGCAAGCGGTTAAACCGGCCCATGACAATCCATGCGATCACGATGGGAAGACCAAGCAACGGATCAAAGGCAACCGCCTTGACCGGCGCAAGGCACAGACCCAGCAACACACCGGCCAGCATCGCATTGGCCAAGGGGGCCGGGATACCTGCAACCGCACGTCCCAATGGCTTCCAGACACCGCTGATAATGATCAGAACGGCACACACGATGAACGCGCCAACAGCAACGGCAAAGCCGCCCTCAATTGCGCCAGATGTCGCCAGAAGGGCTGCACCGGGTGTTGACCATGCGATGCTGATCGGCAGGCGGGTTTTAAGGGATAGAACAATTGCGCAAATGCCCATCGAAAGGGATAGCGCCATCAGGCCAGATGCCGCCTGTTCCGGGCTGGCGCCAACGCCGGTAAGACCTTGCAGCACAACCGCAAACGAACTGGCAGATCCAACAAAACCGGCCAGAAGGCCCATGAAAATACTTTGGGGCGAAATATCACGCAGCATGGGAGCTCCGAACGCGAAATTTTATAGAACATCTTGGTGGCGAAGTAGCGACGCTAACCTGATCAATGCGCCTGTACCAGTAAATATGTAAGCCCCGCAGGCGGTGACCTGCGGGGCATTTACTCAGACACGATATACGATATGTCTCTGGTGATTTGGTGTGGATGTCTAGGACTTTAACTCGAAACTGATACGACGCTTCATGCTGTCTGCACCGGCTCCCTTGATCGGTTGCCCTTCGTGTTTGGTCCACATGCCGTCAGCTTTCAGGCCGTTGTCACATAGCAGTTTCCATGTGCCTGTGTTGCCAGTGCCGCTACCGGTAATGGCAGTGCCGCTGCAGCTTGCGTCTGCCTCAGTAATATCAAACGAGAAATCGAACTGTGCTGCGCCTTTCTTTCTGACTTCACCCTCAATCTCGGAAGAAACGCCGTCCCAGTCTCCTTCAAACGTCCAAGTTTGATTCTGCGACGTAAGGGTCGAGCTGTTGTTTCCCAGAGGACCAATGTTCAAATAGGCGGCAGCGAGCTGTGCTTCATCTGCTTCCGTGATCAGATTGATCCCTTGCATAATGGCTTCGGGAGATTCCGAGAATTTGCTGCAGCCGGCAAATTCGACAATGGCATCCGAATAACCTCTGTCGTTGTCATACGGGGTAAACCGTTTGAAACGTTTGGCAAAGAACCCAGCAACACAGTCGCCGTTTTTCCCGATCCATCCTTTGGTTCTTGGAGAAACCTGGTCAATCATTTGGAACTTGGCTTCAGGAATGCCCGCATTCGCGGCAATCTTGCGGAAATCAGCGCCTTCAAGTGCTCTGTCTTCAGTTAAGCGTGAGAACCAGGCACTGTTCACATACTGGATCAGGACGTATGATTTTCCGGTATCCCATTTAACAATCTCAGCCCAACCTTGCCCATTGTCGCGTTCATAAGCCTGCGTTGAGTAGCTTTCGGAAACATCAAGAAACTTGAAGGTGTTAAATCTGCTTTCAGCGGGTTCAAAGCTGCCTTCATCATCAAGGCTAAGCGAACGCCCCTTACGATCAGTCAGTCCTTGGTCTGTTACGCAGCCAGCCAAAAGAAACGCAGCCCCCGCCACGATAAGGAATTTAGAAAACATTCGGTCTCCCCTGTGTATTTATCTAAGTTCCTTATATTTCAACATGCTGGAGTTTTTCCACCATAAATTGCATATGGGGATGGGAAAACGGAACCTGTATCGTTCGAAAATCAATGGGCTGGGAATGCTCGCCGCCGGGTAATCTTGGGCTTAGTACGGTAAAGGGCGATTTCGTCATCGCGCCAATCAAGTAGCTGGTGTTCACCAAAATCAGTGGCGGTTTGGTAAGATTCTTGGCAAGGGCCGATTATATGTTTGCCAGATGCTGGCGCAATGCCAGCATCTGTTGATCAAAAGTGGCGGCTGGTGCCTGTGCTTGTTCGCCTGGATTCTTTTTGTCTTTAAGTTCAGCCGCGTTCGAACGGTTGGGGGTGAATAGGTATCAGACGACGTCACCTTTGGTGGTGGGGTTTGATACGTCGTGGGTTTCAACCAAGCGCGCTTCATGACGACCAAGTACATCCTTGGCACGTTCCTCGGTTTGTGGATCGGGTGTTTTGACCCACAGCAGCAAGCCACCTTGGTCCAGCTCTTCTTGCAGCTTGGAAGAATAGGTCTTGCCCACCATGGCAGCGATCACGCCACCAGCCGCGGCACCAACACCGCCCGCGCCAAGAATCGCTGAAATGGTCAGTGCAATCGGGCCACCCGCTGCAATGACGGCACCGGCGGCGCCAAAGGCCGCTGCATACATCGGGGCACCGATCAATGCGCCTTCGGCATTACCGATCGGTGTCGGCGTCGTATAGGCAAGTGGAGGCATGTCAGGGTCGTTGTCGATGTCCTCGGCCTTGCTGTAAATATGGCCAAGCTTGTCTTCGACGGTCCCTTCATTGGCAAGAAGGCTAAGCTCCTTCTGCTGATCAAATCCGGCTTGCGCCAGATCATCTGCCGCCTGTTGGAGTTGTTTGATATCGTCAAAAACGCCTACGGTTTCGCGATGTGTTGTTGTCATGTGGGCCTCCTTTTTGTTGCAAGGCTCATTGACATTGAACGTAACACAACGCGGATTGGTTCCATTTTAATTGGATTTCAGTGCGCCCAAACCAAAAACGGCACCCCTAAAGGGTGTCGTTAAAAGGTCTGTTTTGGTGCTTTGGCTTACCGCTCGGTAATCTTGAACTCGATGCGCCGGTTGCGGCGATAGGCGATTTCATCATCGCGGTTATCAAGCGGCTGGTATTCACCAAAGCCAGCGGCAACCAAACGGTTGGGCGGTACACCCTGATCGATCAGGAATTTGACCACCGAAATCGCACGGGCGGCCGAAAGTTCCCAGTTGGAGGCAAACTGAAGGTTTCGGATCGGCACCTTGTCGGTATGGCCATCAACACGCATGACCCAGTCGATGTCATCTGGAATGTCGGCTGCAATCGTGGTCAGCGTTTCGCCCAGTTTGGCCAACTGATCCTTGCCTTCTTCGCCAAGCTCTGCCTCACCCGATCCAAACAGCACTTCGGACTGGAAGACAAAGCGATCCCCGACAACACGGATATCCTGACGATCACCCAGAACTTCACGCAGGCGGCCAAAGAATTCCGAGCGATAACGCTGCAGTTCGGCAACCTTAGTGGCAAGTGCGGCATTCAGGCGGTTGCCAAGATTGACGATCTGGGCTTCTTTTTCCTCGTTCTCGCGCTCGGATGCCTCAAGCGCGGCCTCGATCCGGGCCAGTTGCTGGCGCAGGGCCAGCATCTGCTGATTAAGGGCGGCGACTTGCGCTTGTGCTTCTTCGCTCAGATTTTTTTGATCTTCAAGTTCCGCCGCGCGCGATGCCAAAAGGGCTGAAAGCTCGTCAATGCGGGTTTCCTGATCCGAAATCTTTTCGCCTGTCGTTTCGCGAAGTTCGGTCAGTTCGGCTTCCTTGTCTTCAAGCGATGCTAAGGCTGCCAGAAGTTTCTGCTCAATCTCGTCCGCGGAAAGTTCGGCAGCAGCCAATTGATCGGCCAAGGTCGCGGCGCGTGCACGCAAATCGTCACGTTGATCAGCCGTATTGGAAAGCTCGGTTGTCAGTTGTGTCAGTTCGAGTTCCATACGCTGATTGTTGCCGCGTTCAAGCGACAGCAAATTGGTCAGCTCATTGACCTGCGCGGTCAGGTCATTCAGGGCCTCGTCACGGCCCGAAAGGGCCGCACCAAGATAAACCTGCGCAATGACAAAGATCATCAGAAGAAAGATGATCACCATCAAAAGGGTTGCCAGCGCATCAACAAAGCCCGGCCACGTATTTACATCGCGGTTACGACGGCGCGAAAGCCCGATCATGCGATCAGCCCTCCTCGGCGATGGCGGCGATGGTGCGGGCGAGAAGCTTGATCTCGCTTCTGATTTCCTGTGTGGATTGCTGGCGGCCCATGGTCAGCTCTTCGCCGATACGGCCAAGCGTATTGTCAAGCGAACGGATGTGGGCGCGGGTGTTATCATCAATGCCGAAGCTGCCCATCTTCATGGAATCAGCCAACTGATCGAGAACCGGTTTGAGGTGCATCTGGTTTTCAGCCAGCTTGACCATCAACTGTTGTTCGGCCTTCATCTGATCGGTAAGGGTGGATAGCTTGTCGGCCAGATCAATCAGCGTATTGTGCGATTTGATCTGCGAACTTTCCGATCGCTGGATAGAGTTCTGCAACCCTTCCATATTATCTGCCATCTGTTCGATCAGGGCCGAAAGATAGGCCGGAACTGACTGTTCACCATCGGAAATTCCGCCACCCGACCCAAGGCGGGTAAAGCTTGAAAGCCATTCTTCAAGATCGTTGAAGAACCGGTTCTGTGCCTGACCGGCCTGCATGTCCAGAAGGCCCAGCGCAAGCGAGCCTGCAAGACCAAACAGCGAGGACGAGAACGCCGTCCCCATGCCGCTGAGCGGTTCGGAAAGGCCGTCTTTGAGTTCAGAGAACCAAAGATCCATGTTTGATCCGCTGCCAACATTGACGTTGCTGATCACACCGGCAACCGAGTTCACGGTCTGAAGCAGGCCCCAGAAGGTCCCCAGCAGACCAAGAAACACCAGAAGGCCAACGACATAGCGCGACAATTCGCGGCTTTCATCCAGTCGGGAACGGATCGAATCAAGGATCGTCCGGGTCGACGTCGTCGAAAGCTGCGGCCGGTCACGGCGCTGTTCGGCCATCATGCTGGCCATCGGGGCCAGAAGTTTTGGCGGAACCTGTGATGTCAGACCCGGGCGGGAACGCCGGAAATCCTCGATCCAGGTGACTTCCGGTGACAGGCTTGCGGCCATGCGGAACGTGTAAATGACGCCGACGACAAACACGCCCAGGATCAGGCCATTGAGAACAGCATTGGCCATAAAGGCATCAGACAGGGCCGGGTACAACAGGGCGCCAACCCCGGCAATAATGGCAACGAAGATTGCCATGCGTGTCAGATAACTTCCGGGTTTGGTAATGGGCGGGAGAGATCCCGTGCCATTTGCCGAATTGCTGCTCATAACGGATTAATCCTAGCGTTGAACGGTTTTGATATCGACGCGATCGGCGGGGCCGGACGGAACATTCGCACCAAGAGCGCGAACATCAATGCGCGTGGAGCGCACACCCCGGTCAATGAGATAGGAACGTACCTGAAGCGCGCGCGACAGCGACAGGCGACGCGCCTTGGATGCGTTTGATCCATCGCCTTGTGCGTATGCCTGCAACTGGATGCGCAGGTTTTCATCCTGACCCATGGTTGCAATCACGCTGTCAAGCTGGCGCTTGGCGGCGTCGCTAAGCTCAAAGCTTTCAGCCGCAAAACCAAGGCTGTATTCATCAGATCCGGCAGCAGGCATTGGTTCCGGTGCGGTTTCCGGCGGAATGGCTGCTTCTTCGGCCGAAGGTGCTGGCGGCGCAGCCTGTTCGGTCACAGGCTCTGCAGTGTCGGCCAGCTCGGTTGCGGGCTGGGTGGTGTCAGGTGCCGGTGCAGCAGGCGGTTCAGGTGCATCTGCAATCGGCGCAATCTCTGGCGCGGCCGGGGCCGTCGGAACGCTTTGTTCTTCTGCTGTTTCGGTCACCGGCGCTGGCGATGATGTTGCTTCAGGCGCTGGTTCCGCGACGCTTGGCGTTGGCTCCGGTGCAGGTGCCAGTTTCGTCAGCGGGGTAGGTGCCGCAGCGCTGCTTTCGCTGGTGGCGGGGGCTGCCGGTTTGCTGCGCGGTGCGGCGGTTGGTTCCGGCTGGTTCAACACGATGGTCTGATTTGCGCCGTCATCCATCATTGCCTGAGCCTGTGCCGCAGACGGTGATGGCGCCGCAACGCCCGGTACGCCATAAAATTCTGACTGGGTGGGGAAGGCGTTGCCACCACCTGATCCATCAATGACAACCGTTTCAAAGCCGCCGTCATAGTCGCCTGCGCCAGCGGCACTGGCAAACTGATCCGAAGCCAGGAAGGTCGATTTTGGTTTGCTTTCCGGGAAAATCAGATCACCGCCGGGCACGACGATGTGATCGCGTGAAACAGTCGGGGACAGATATTGTGGCACGGTCGGTTGTCCGCCATAGCCATCTGCCACGTCCCAGTTTACCTGAACGCTGTTATCAACCGAAACGGGGGAGTATTGTTGCGCGGATGCGTTTGCCCCAAAGAACACGGTTGTTCCCAGTGCGGCCGTCATCGCAAGCACCGAAATCTTGGAATACCCCATCATCAAATCGCAGGCCCCTTAATACCCTGTGTTTGAAATCGTTTTGGTAACGCTATTCTATTTCACACAGTTTTGTGTCGATCATTAGGCACCCGCTAACCTTCGGAATGCCCCCCTGTTGTCTATGGGCCTGTATTCAGACCGCATAGTCCCATGCACAATAGCTTAGAGACAGGTAATGGACAACCGCTTTGACCGATAATGCAAAAGGGGCGCTTCAGCAAATTGAGAAGCGCCCCTTTCAAAAAACAGTAACAAAAGCGGTGTGTTAGCCCGCAATTGCCTTTTTCAGCGTCTTGGCCAGCACAGGCTGGATGTAGTCGTTGGCTGCAACGACGCTGCCGGTAGCCAGCATGTTGGTGCCGCCTTTTTCATCGCGGATGTAACCGCCCGCTTCGGAGATCAGGATAATACCGGCTGCGATATCCCACGCATTCAGGTGAGATTCCCAGTATCCGTCATAACGGCCAGCCGCAACATAGGCCATATCAAGGGCTGCAGCCCCCATACGGCGTACACCGGCACAACGTTCCATGACCGAGTGCAGTTGCTTTTCAAATGTCGCGTGATCGCCATGGCCAAGGTGCGGAACACCGCAGGCCAGAACGCATTCATTCAGGCGACGACGGCCCGAAACGCGCAGGCGACGGTTATCAAGGAACGCACCGACGCCTTTTTCCGCCCAGAAGCACTCATCCTTGGCAACGTCATAGATCATGCCAGCGATGATTTCGTTACCCTTTTGCAGGGCAACCGAAATCGCAAAATGCGGGATGCCATGCAGGAAGTTGGTGGTGCCATCAAGCGGATCAATGATCCAGCGATGCTCGGGATCGGAGCCCTTGACCTCGCCACCTTCTTCAAGAAGGAAGCCATAGCCCGGACGGGCACGCTCAAGCTCTTCACGCAGGCGTTTTTCGGCACGGTGATCAGCCGCAGATACGAAATCTGCCGGGCCTTTCATCGAAACCTGAAGGTTTTCGACTTCACCGAAGTCGCGTTTCAGTCCATAGGCTGCCTTTTCGACAGCCTTGTACATCACGTTGATATTTGCAGAACGACGGGCGGCGCCTCGCACGGCATATCTCCCGGAATTTGAATTAAAAGAAGGTCCGCTTTCCGGACCGGCGGGCAAGGGAGGCCCTTAGTCCTTGGCACGCTCGACATAGGTGCCTTCAACCGTGTTCACGACAATGCGCGTACCCGATTCAATATGCGGGGGCACCATCACACGAACACCGTTCTCAAGAACAGCCGGCTTGAAGGAAGAAGACTGGGTCTGACCTTTGACAACGGCGTCGGCTTCGACGATTTCGAAGACAACATGCTCGGGCAGGGTTACGCCAAGCGGCTCCCCTTCGAAGGATTCGATGGTCACAACCATGCCATCCTGAAGATAGACAGCAGCGTCGCCAATAAGGTCGGAATTGACTGTGATCTGGTCGTAGGTTTCGCTGTCCATGAAGGTGATCATGTCACCATCGGCAAACAGGTAGGTGTATTCTTTCTGCTCAAGGCGAACCTTTTCTACGGTTTCCGATGCACGGAAACGTTCGTTCAGCTTGGTGCCGGTACGAATGTCTTTGAGTTCAACCTGGTTAAAAGCACCGCCTTTACCCGGCTTCACAGCCTGGCATTTTACTGCACGCCACAGGGCACCTTTATGTTCGATAAGGTTACCCGGACGGATTTCGTTGCCGTTGATTTTCATGGCACAAACCGTTCTTTCAGATCACAGATTCACAATGCAATAAGGGGCAAGCGCCCCATTTCAGGGGGTCTACCTACCAGTTCGGGTGTTTTGCTGCAAGCAGATTGATCCGGGTTTACGCGCATAACACCCCGTCATTCGCGCATGGCTGGCGCAACCAATTGCCAGCCATATGATTTCCCGTTGGCCGGTATTCAGTTCAGATATCGGTCGCCGCAATCGCAGCCTTGATCGCCTTTGCCCCTGCTTCGGGGCCATCCGGATGGTTCCACACACCACCTGTTACCGCGATGAAGTCTGCACCTGCCAGAACCAGCGGGGCAACATTGTCTGCCGTGATGCCGCCAATTGCCACACAGGGCACGGTGGTAAAGGTCGTCCAGATTTCAAGGATTTCCGGCGTGACGCTGGTTTTGGCTTCTTTGGTCTTGGTCGGATAAAATGCACCGAATGCCACGTAGTCCGCACCCTTTTCGCCAAGGATCATCGCCTTGTGGCGGCTGTCATAGCATGACACACCAACAATATGTTCCTCGCCCATGATGGCGCGCGCTTCGTCATAGCTGGCATCACCTTCGCCAACATGCACACCATCGCAGCCCGATTTCCTGGCAATGTCGGGACGATCATTCAGGATCAGCGGAATGTCACGATCCACGCACATTGGCAGGATCGTATCAATCGCGGTGCGGATTTCATCATCGCTAACGTCCTTCAGGCGCAATTGCAGGCAATCAACCGCACCGGTATCAAGCACAGATTTCAGCGTCTCGCCAAAGGGTGCAAGGTCAAATTTCGGCGGGGTCAGAAGATAAAGACCGGCAAGTTCGTCTGAATTCACGATGATAATTCCTGATGATTTCCTGCGTGTTATGTAACCTTTGACGCCGGTTTTGGCAATTGCCAAGGCTACCCGGCAAGATGTGCAAGCAACCGCTTCTCGAGTTCATGATCGGGCAACAGGTCATCGGCCATCTGATAAATCACATCTTTGGCCGGGAGCTCTGTCATGACCAGACAGTTTGTCTGGCCTGCCATATCCCGAAGGTTTTCCAACTGCGGTTCGGGCATCGGATCGACCATCACCGCATCAAGGCCAAGCTCAATCGCGGCCAACGCACCAGAAACCCGTCCGCGACAATCAAGAATCGCTGTGATGTCGGATGCCGGGAATTCTTCGCGCACAAGCGTGATCAGATCGGCAAACCATTGCGCCCCGTGCGATTGGGCTGCGTGAACAGGCGACAGCAGCGCAAACCCACGATCCCCCATCACCCGGCAGGCGGACCGGGCACCAGTGATGCCGTGAACGCGGATGATCGGGTCGGGCAGGGTGGTCATGATGCTTGCTCAGGCCTTGGTGCGCGCAACATAGACCGTGTTGATGTCTTCACGATCAATCAGCGGATGTTTGAATTTAATCACGTCGGCCCGGATGGTCTCAAACGCGGATTTCAGGTTCTCTTCAAACCATGGTTCGGGCATCTCGGTCGACCACAGGGCAAAAATCCCCCCGGGCACCAGATGGGTGGCAAGTTTCGCCAGACCTTCCTTGGTATAAAGGCGCTTGTGGGTTTCATGCAGAACATTGCCCGGCGAATGATCAACGTCCAAAAGGACCGCGTCATGCAAGCTGTCTGGCGCATCCGGGTTCATGCCCGGCGTATCAGAAAGTGCTGCGGCAAAGAAATCCCCATGCACCAATGCGCAACACGGGTCGTTTGAAAGCTGATCCCCCAGTGGCAGCAATCCTTGCTGATGCCATTCGATTACCTCGGGCAGGGTATCAAGCACGGTCAGCTTGCCAGTCTTGGGATTATCAAGCGCTGCCTTGGCGGTATAGCCAAGGCCCAAGCCACCAACGACCACATCAAGGTTATCGCGATCAAGTTCAGCCAACCCCAGATCGGCCAGCGCAATCTCCGCATCGGTAAACAGGCTCGACATCAGGTATTCTTCATCAAGCTTGATTTCATAGACATCGATATCAAGGCTCAGCTCACGTCGGCGACGCAGGCTTAATACCCCCATCGGTGTCGGGCGATAATCAAGTTCCTTGAAAAGAAGGCTCACGGGCCGGGCTCCTGTTTGTCTTGATAGGCGTGTCACCTAGACAGTGACGGAAAGAGGCGCAAAAGAAAAGTGCCCGAAGCAGAACTTCGGGCACCTTGAAAATTTTGACCTAAGCGATGCTTAGAGGAACTTCGCCATGGCGACAGCGGTGTCGCTCATACGGTTGGAGAAGCCCCACTCGTTGTCATACCAGGACAGGATACGAACGAAGTTGCCGTCCATCACCTGGGTCTGGGTCGCATCAAAGGTCGAGCTGTTCGGGTTGTGGTTGAAATCAACCGAAACCAGCGGTGCTTCGCAAACGCCAAGAACGCCTTTCAGCGGGCCGTTTGCAGCTTCCTTGATTGCTGCGTTGACTTCATCAACGGTGGTGTCACGACCAGCGACGAAGGTCAGGTCAACCATCGAGACGTTCGGGGTCGGAACACGGATCGCGGTACCGTCGAGCTTGCCTTTGAGTTCCGGAAGAACAAGACCAACAGCCTTTGCAGCGCCGGTCGAGGTCGGGATCATCGAAAGCGATGCCGCACGTGCACGACGCAGGTCTTTATGCAGGCTGTCCACGGTGTTCTGGTCGCCGGTGAAGGCGTGAACAGTGGTCATGAAGCCCTTGGTGATGCCAACGGTTTTGTTCAGAACATCTGCAACCGGTGCAAGGCAGTTCGTCGTGCAGGATGCGTTCGAAACAATTACGTCATCAGCGGTCAGGCTGTCAGAGTTAACACCGTAAACAACGGTCTTGATGTCGCCCTTTGCCGGGGCGGAAATCAGAACGCGTTTGGCACCTGCGGTCAGGTGTTTGCCTGCACCAGCTTCGTCAAGGAAGATGCCGGTGCACTCAAACGCGATGTCGACTTTAAGGTCGGCCCACGGCAGGTTCGCCGGGTCACGTTCAGAGCAAACCTTGATCGTCTTGCCGTCGATGACGAGGTTTTCGCCTTCGGCTTTGACGTCATTGGCCAGAACGCCATGAACGGAATCATATTTCAGAAGATGTGCGTTGGTGTTGACGTCACCCAGGTCGTTGATGGCAACAACTTCAACGTCGGTGCGACCGCTTTCAACGATAGAACGCAGAACCAGACGGCCGATACGGCCAAAACCATTAATCGCTACGCGAATAGCCATTCATCCCTCCAAAATTATAATGATTGGTACCTGGGGAGTATCAATCACGGCTTAGGGTCAAGAACCCATAGAAAAAAGGCCGGATCGGCATGTTACCGATCCGGCCCTGTAAATTAAACCAGTTCCTTGGCCGCTTTGACCAGCGCGTCGGCGGTGATGCCGAAATGCTCGTAAAGGACCGGGGCAGGTGCCGAGGCACCAAAACCGTGCATGCCGACAACCTTGCCGTTGTCGCCAACATATTTTTCCCAGCCAAAGACCGAAAGGGCTTCGATGGCAACGCGCGGTGCGCTGCCCAGAACGTCCTTGCGGTATTCCGGCGACTGGGCGTCAAACAGTTCCCAGCTCGGCAGCGAAACAACAGCAGCATTGATGCCGTCTGCTTTCAGCTTGGCCTGCGCGTCAACCGCGATCTCGACTTCCGAACCGGTCGCGATCAGGGTGACCTGACGATCGCCATCGCAATCGGAAATCACGTAACCGCCACGTGCGACAAGGTTGTCGTCACGATATTCGGTGCGCAGAACCGGCAGGTTCTGACGGGTGAGGGCCAGAACGGTCGGACCACTCTCGTTGGTGATCGACATTGCCCATGCTTCGGCGGTTTCAACCGCATCGGCCGGGCGGATCACGGTCACGTTCGGCATGGCGCGCAGCGACGCAACATGTTCGACCGGCTGGTGGGTCGGGCCGTCTTCGCCAAGACCGATGGAATCATGGGTCATGACGTAAACAACGCGCTGGTTCATCAGGGCCGAAAGGCGGATCGACGGACGGCAATAGTCGGTGAAGACCAGGAAGGTGCCACCATAGGGCAGAACGCCACCATGCAGCGCCAGACCGTTCATGGCCGCGGCCATGCCGTGTTCGCGGATACCGTAATAGATATACGCGCCTTCATAACCACCGTCGGCGGTGATCGGTGCCTGAACGCCGGTCTTGGTGTTGTTCGAACCGGTCAGGTCGGCAGAACCGCCGATCATTTCCGGGATCGCCTTGGTCAGAACTTCAAGAACGTTCTGCGACGCCTTGCGGGTTGCGACCTTCGGCAGTTCTTCGGTGATCTGCTTTTTGTAGTCGTTGAACGCTTCGATCCAGTTTTCCGGAAGCTTGCCTTCGATACGACGTTCGAACTCGTCTTTCAGGGCAGCTTCAAGACCATCAAAACGTGAACCCCACGCATTGAAGTCCTCGGCACCGCGTGCGCCAGCAGAAAGCCATGCGTCACGGACATCTGCCGGGATTTCAAACGGCTCGGCATCCCAGCCGAGTTTCTTGCGCATGCCGGCAAGTTCTTCCGCACCAAGCGGTGCGCCGTGCGTTGCTGCGGTGCCGCCTTTGGTCGGTGCGCCAAAGCCGATTTCGGTTTTGCAGGCAATCATCGACGGGGTGTTGGTGGATTTTGCCTTGGCAATGGCAGCTTCAATCGCAGCAGAATCGTGGCCGTCAATTTCCTGAACGTCCCAGCCAGCAGCTTCAAAGCGCTTCTTGTGGTCTTCCGATGTCGAAAGCGAGGTCGGGCCATCAATCGAAATGCCGTTGTCATCGAACAGAACGATAAGCTTCGACAGTTTCATGTGACCGGCCATCGAAATGGCTTCCTGCGAAATACCTTCCATCAGGCACCCGTCACCGGCAATCACATAGGTGTAGTGGTCAACAACGCTGTCACCAAAGCGGGCATTCATGATGCGTTCGCCAAGGGCGAAACCGACCGAGGTCGCAATACCCTGGCCGAGCGGGCCGGTGGTGGTTTCAATGCCTTCGCCGTGGCCATATTCCGGGTGGCCCGCAGTGCGATAGCCCATCTGACGGAAATTCTTGATCTGATCGAGATCGAAATCGTCATACCCGGTCAGGTGCAGAAGCGAATAAAGAAGCATCGAACCGTGACCTGCGGACAGGATGAAACGGTCGCGGTCCGGCCAGTTCGGGTGCTTCGGATCGAATTTCAAGAATTTGGTATAAAGAACAGTCGCAACGTCTGCCATGCCCATCGGCATGCCCGGGTGACCGGATTTGGCTTTCTCGACAGCATCTGCCGAGAGGAAGCGGATGGCATTGGCCATGCGGTTGTGTTCTACTTGCGTCGTCATGTGATGCGGTTCCTGGGGGTTTCGCGGTCGGGCGATGAAAACACTTTTCCATTTATTAACGGAATTCGCGCGGAAGATGCCCTTACAGGGGGCATACGTCAACCGCTTCTATCGAAAATCTGCCATGTTCTCGCGATTATGGTTAACCATACGGGCATTGACGGGGCCAATTACGGGTCCTGTTGACCTGTTTGCAGCGCCAGTTCTATGTTTCGGGCATGGCTGTCGTGCCACCCGATCAGACTGGTTTCGCACACAGTCGGGTAAAACGGTTGTTGATCGGAATCTGTGGTGTTAAATCAGCCATGATCATGACATCTTCGACAGGTCATATTGGCATATGGACTGTCGCAGCAGACGTTTGACGTCTGTAATCTTTGAGTTAACAGCAAATATTTGGGTAGGGTCATGTCGCGGTTGCAACAGGCAAGTGATCGACTGAAAGCAGCACTGGAACGTCTGGAAACGGTCGCGGAGTCGGCGATCGACGCCAAAAGCCAGGACGCAAATGCTGACACGGCAGAAGTCGAAGCCCTGCGCGGACAACTTTCGGCTCTCCGCGAAGATTACGACCGGCTTTGCCAGACGACCGAAACGGTTTCAAACCGCCTTGATGGTGCAGTTGATCAACTCAAACTCGTCCTTGATGAAGAACCCGCAAAGAAGCAGGCATAACCCATGGCACAGGTTTCCATTCGCATTAACGGTCGCAGCTATGACATCGCATGTGACGACGGTCAGGAAGATCGTATTCATGCACTTGCCGGATATGTTGACGAACGGGTCAAGGAAATCTCAGGTGCCGTCGGTCAGATCGGCGAACAGCGCCTTCTGGTCATGACCAGCCTTCTGATTGCCGATGAACTGGGTACGGTGCAGGAAAAGCTTGAAAATGGTGGCGGCGCGGTCGCGGAAGATGGCAGCCTGTCGGCTGGTGAAAGCGACGCGCTGGCAGAAAATATCGAAAGCATGGCCGAACGTATCGAAACGCTTGCAGATCGTCTGAACAAAGACTGATCAACTGGTTATTCGCCTGCTGCATGGCTGCTTTAACTCAGGACCGAAATCACGCAATCTACTTGAAATTCAGACGGCCGAAGACTAAGTTCCGGTCGCTGACAGTTTGCGATGCGCCGTTCGCGGCGATCAAGAACACAGCATCAAGGGAGCTGCCCTGTTCGTCAGGTTCGCTAATTCCCGGGGCCGATGCTCATTTCTCTAGGGAGCTGTCCCTGTCGAGGCCGTGGTCTCGTTATACGGCGCCCACCTGCACTCGCAGGTCACGAGGAATTACCAAATGGCCAACGGCAGCGGTGGCTCCCGATTATTTTGCTTAGGGTCATGACCCTAAAAATCCCTTTTCCATTTCGTGATGCCGGTCATGCGTCCCGGGGCAGGGTGCATTAAACGAAACATGTCTGCCTGCTGGCTGACGCAATACAGGAAGCACAATGCGTTTACTTCATCTTGGCGACGTTCTGGGGCAATCCGGTCGCAAGGCAGCGCTTGAGGCGCTCCCTATGTTACGTGACCGTTTGTCGGTTGATATCGCGGTGGTGAATGTCGAAAACGCAGCCCATGGCTTTGGCGTCACGGCAAAAATCTGCAAGGAATTCTATGCTGCTGGTGCCGATGTCCTGACCACGGGCAACCATGTCTGGGACCAGCGCGAAATCATCGCCTATATTGATGAAGACGAAAAACTGCTGCGCCCCTGGAACTTCCCCGATGGCACGCCAGGCAATGGCGATTACGTCTTCAAGACCAAAGCGGGCAAAAAGGTTTGCGTCATCAACATGATGGGCCGTCTGTTTATGGATCCGCTTTCCTGCCCGTTCCAGGGGGCTGACAAGCTGTTTGCCAAGTACAAGCTGGGCAAGAATGTTGACGCGGTGATCGTTGATTTCCATGCCGAAACCACGTCTGAAAAGATGGCCTTTGGGCACCATTGTGACGGGCGGGCGTCGCTTGTTCTGGGCACGCACACCCATGTGCCGACCGCTGATGCCCAGATACTGCCACATGGCACGGCCTATCAGACCGATGTTGGCATGTGCGGCGACTTTGATTCCGTGATCGGCATGAAAAAGGAAAACTCGGTCCGCAAATTCATCACCAAGATGCCGTCTGGCCGGTTTGAACCGGCAGATGGTCCGGCCACGGTATGTGGTGTGTATGTTGAAACCGATGACAAGACGGGGCTCGCCAAACGGATTGAGGCCGTACGGATCGGTGGACGCCTTAAAGGCAGCTGGCCCAGCGCATAAGGCCAAGCACATAGGCAAAGTGCACAAGCACTGAATATCTTTAGCCCAAAGAAAAAGGCCCGCCAGATGACGGGCCTTTGTCATTTCAGATGTGTGGTTCGGATCAGGCCGCGCGATCACGGGCCTGCTGGCGCAGGTCATCCAGAATGCTGGAAATGCGGGTGCGCATTTCGCTGACTTTCTCGGATGCCGAACGCGACGTGGTCAGAACTTCACCAGACAACTGACCGGTACGACCGGTTTCATTGGCAACCTCGGCAATCGATGCTGACACTGCGCGGGTACGATCCGCCGCACCACGCACGTTGCGCGTGATCTCGTCGGTTGCCGCACCCTGTTCCTCAACCGCTGCCGAGATGGTCGTGGCAATCTCGTTGAGGCTGTCAATGATCGAACCGATCTCGCCAATCGCATTGACCGATTCACCAGTGGCTTTCTGAATACCGGTAATCTGACCCGAGATTTCCTCAGTCGCCTTTTCAGTCTGGTTGGCAAGGTTTTTGACCTCTGCCGCGACAACTGCAAAGCCCTTGCCGGCATCGCCAGCACGGGCCGCCTCGATGGTGGCGTTCAGGGCCAGAAGGTTGGTTTGCTCGGCAATGTCGGTGATCAGTGCGATCACCTCGCCGATGCGGCTTGCCGACTGTGAAAGGCTGTTGACCAGTTCGTTGGTGTGCTGCGCACGCTGTGCAGCTTCGTTCGAAATACGGGTGGTTTCCGCCATCTGACGGTTGATTTCCGCGTTCGAACTTGAAAGCTGTTCCGTCGCCGACGCAACGGTCTCAACATTGCCGGTGGCTTCGTCAGCAGATTTCGACACTTCGTCACTCTGCCCCGAAACAAGTTCGGCGCTGTCAGTCATCTGACCGGAAACACCTTGCAGCTGTTCGGCAAGGGCCGCGATTTCATTCACCGCACTTTCGACTTCACCCTGAAGGTTGTCGGCAAGCGTAAGCAATTCATCACGGAGCGCCTCATTGCGTTCGCGGTTAAGGCGCTCTTCCTCGGCCTGCATGTCACGGACCTTGATGGCGTTGGCCTTGAACACGTCAACGGCGCGGCCCATGGCGGAAATTTCATCACTTCCGGCCGACGGTACGGCCACTTCAAGATCACCATCAGCCAGCGAAATCATCGATTTCTGAAGACCGGCCAGACGACGCAGAAGGTTGCCACGCACATAAACCAGATAGATCAGAAGCGGGATGACAATCGCAGCGCCACCAACCCCGTACATCACGACAGAGCTTTGCTGGGTAAGGGTGCTGGCAGCATCGGCCGATTTGTCCACGCCCGACTGAAGATCGCCAACAAGCATGTTCACACCATCTTCCATGGCGGCAGCAAATTCGGCGCTGTCTTCAACGATATCGATCTGTTCGTCGGCAAGCTTGAGTTCCTTGCTGCGCAGCGACGAGATGCTTTTGCGCCCCATCGACAGTTTCTTGATATCGCCAAGAAGACCCTCATAGAACTTACGGAGTTTTGCGTTTTCAAGCTCGGCAATCGTGTTGGCAACAACACCAACCGCACCACGCACCTGAACCCCCATGATGCGAAGCTGCATGCGGTCATCCGATGACGCGGCCGACAGAACCGTATTACTGATTTCCGCGCCACTGTTTGCCAGACGGGTGATCGGCGCCTGCGCTGCCATCAATTCGTCAAGCTTGAACAGCAATCCCTTGATCGAGGCTTCCTGTTCCTCGGTCATGAAGGCACCCGCCTGACGCAGCTCTTGAACCTGGCTGGTGATCGAGGTGATGTTGGTCTGGGATGCCGAAAGGATCGGCTGGATCATCGAGTTGTACTTGCCGGTCAGCTGCTGGAACTTGGAGATTGAATCTGACAGCTCGCTTGCGACTTCAAACCGTTCTATGGTCGTGTCGTGCAGTTCCTGCAGGGCTTCGGCAAGGCTCTGGCCATTGCCTTCAATCACCGCAAGAGTTTCTTGCGGAAGACCGGACTCGTCGAGGACCGCAAGGTTTTCTTGCAAGGTTGCCAGCATCACATCAAGGTCGGCTTTGACGGCCTGTTCTTCCTCGATGGTTGAGGCAGCAACAATACGTGGTGCGGATGCCACAATCTTTGCGCTGGTCGTCGCAAGCTGCTGCGCGGCAAACATGGGCGGAAGCTGCTCATAGGCAATCTTGTCAAGCTGGTTGCCGAATTTTGTAAATGAGAAGACCGATACGGCCGCAGCCAGAATTGCAATCAGACCGACAAGAAAGAAGGCACCTGCCAATTTTTCACGAACGCCGAGTCCTGCTTTATTGGATTTTTTTGCTTTGTCTGTGGATTTCTTTTTTGGCGAAGACGGCTTGGTGCCGCGCTTGATACTAAAACCCATAATTTATCTTACCCCGTAGACCAAAGAGCCAAGCGTCAACACGGCCTCGTGCCGACGCGTATACATGCGTCGTTTGAACGTCTGTTCCCTGCCAAGCCACATTTTGGGGATACCCATGTCCTGCCCCGAACAGGATCAAGGGTGATTAAAGTGGGGCCTGATTTTTTATCATTAGAAGCAGATATAGCACAGTATCGCCGCCGCGATCATGGCTTTTCAAACCAACCTGTACATCTGTATATGACCAGGTATTGGCCCAAGATTGCGCCTTACGACGGTTGCGTTTTGATTTTGGGTAAGGCGGTCGTTATTGAATATCTCGCCCGTGGACGGATGCAAAAAAAAGGCCCGCCATTGGCGGGCCTTTTTAAAAGTACGTCTGGCAGGATCAGGACGCTGCGCGCTCATTTGCCTGTTGGCGCAGATCATCAAGAATGCCGTTAATCCGCGAGCGAAGGTTTTCAACCTTCTGTGAGGCATCCTGCGCAGTTGCCAGAACCTGACCAGAAAGTTCACCGGTCTTGCTGGTTTCGTTGGCAACTTCCGTGATCGAGGCCGAAACGGAACGTGTGCGATCAGCCGCACCACGCACATTGCGCGTGATTTCGTCTGTTGCTGCACCTTGTTCCTCAACCGCAGCGGAGATAGTGGTCGCGATTTCATTGATGTTTTCAATGATGCGGCCGATATCGCCGATTGCGTTCACAGACTCACCGGTCGCTTTCTGGATGCCAGAAATCTGGCCAGAAATCTCCTCGGTGGCTTTTTCAGTCTGGTTAGCAAGGTTTTTGACCTCTGCGGCAACAACCGCAAAGCCCTTGCCAGCATCGCCAGCACGGGCGGCCTCGATGGTCGCGTTAAGTGCAAGCAAGTTGGTCTGTTCTGCGATGTCGGTGATCAGGGCGATCACTTCGCCAATACGATCTGCAGACTGCGACAGGCTGTGAACCAGTTCGTTGGTTTCCTGTGCACGGCTGGAAGCTTCGCTTGAAATGCGGGTCGATTCCGCCATCTGACGGTTGATTTCCGCATTCGATGCCGACAGCTGTTCGGTCGCGGCTGCAACCGTTTCGACATTGCCGGTTGCTTCCTGTGCAGAGCTCGCAACGTCTTCGGTCTGGCCTGAAACCAGTTCCGCGCTCGACGTCATCTGGCCCGATACCCCCTGAAGCTGATCGCCAAGGGCCGCGATTTCATTCACGGCACTTTCGACTTCGTTTTGCAGGGTATCAGCCAGCGTCAGCAATTCATCACGAAGCGCTTCATTGCGTTCACGGTTAAGGCGTTCTTCTTCCGCCTGCATGGCTTGAACCTTAAGCGCGTTGTCCTTAAAGACATCAACCGCACGGCCCATGGCGCTGATTTCGTCTTTGCCCTTGGAGGGGACGACGACATCAAGGTTGCCATCTGCAAGCTGAACCATGGTTTTCTGCAGGCTGCCAAGACGGCGCAGAACGTTGCCACGCACATACAGTACATAGATCGCAAGCGAGATGATGATCGCTGCAACTGCGACGACAAACAGGGCGGTCAGGCTTTGTTTCTCGACAACTTTTGCCTGGGCGGCGGCCTCGTCAACTTCTGCATTCAGACCGGCAACCAGTTCGGCAACGCTGTTACGCATGGCATTGGCGTATTCGCCACTTTGTACGACAAGTGCTTGACTTCTTTCAGTCGTCTCAAGCTCACGTTTGCGAAGGTCCGGCAGGCTGCCTTCACCAACTGAAAGCTTCTGCATCTTGCCAATCAGGTCGACGTAAAAGGCCTTGAGGCGGTCATTGTCAAGCGTATCAAGCTTGCTCAGCGCGTCGGCATAAACGCCGCGGATGCGCACCGGAATGATCGACAGGCGGACGGCCTGGGTTTCCGTGGTGCTGGAAATAATCATGTTGGATGCGGACGAACCGAGACGTTCGATCTCGAGGATCGGAGTACGTGTCTCGATCGCTGACGCGAACTTCTGGAAAGCCTCTAGAATTTCTGTCTTGTCGGTACTGAATTTTTTTGACGGATCGTCTTCAAAGGACGAAGCGTATTCGGTGCCCTGGGCCATGTCGTTCTGGGTATAGGACAGCAGCGGCTTCAGGGTGTCGGCATAACGCTTGGCATGACTTTGGAACTCATCGAGTTTATCAGACTTTTCGTTGCTGATCTGGAAGCGTTCCTGGGTCACTTCGTGAAGCTGACGAAGGTTATCCTCGAGCAGGGCGCGGTTATCATTGATGCTTGCGATCACAGCCGGCATAAAGCCGGTAGCCTCGATTTCCTCGATCAGCACGGAAAGTTCGTCCAGGCGCACCGCAAGTTCGTCATTGATCGCAGTTTCTTCTTCCGGATTGGTTGCGGCCACGATACGTGGCGCAATCGCAACAATCTCGGCACTTCCGGTCGCAAGTGACTGTGCCGCGGCAATCGGCGGAAGCTTTTCTTCTGTGATTGTGCTCAGCGCATTGCCGAATTGGTTGAAGGATACCGCACCGACGATGGCAGAAATAACCGCCATTAGTCCTACCAAAGCAAATGATATCAGAAGCTTGCTTTGGACCCCGAATTTAGTTCCCATTCTATCTAACCTTTGTTTCCTGGCTGTTTCCGTATGGCTTCTTTGTCCATTCCGGTTGTTTCTGGCACCACAGGATCATGTGTTGTCCCGCGTTCGGCGTCAGTTCCGGCCCCCTGAGAGTATTCTTCTTTAGTTTAATATCTATGACAAATAACATTAATGAAAGAATATCATGAGGTCTGCAACATCTATCCGCGTATAGGGGCGAACTATCCCGGGATAGGCCGGGAACCCAAACAGGGTTTGCTGCGTTCCCGTCGCCCGGTGCTGCCTGTGATCCCGGTGAGTTGGCAAGCATGGCTGGACCTTGCACGGCAAACAGGATATAGGAGCTGTCGAAATTTTCGTTCGCGTATGTCGCAGATGTGAATGCACAGCTTGCACATGCCCGGGCGGGCTGGTCTGTCAGGGAAGGCCCGTATGACCGGCGTGGTATCTCCCGATACCGTTCCAACACAAGTTCAATGACTACAGGTTTTAGGTTATGGCCGGCCATTCCCAATTTAAAAACATCATGCACCGCAAAGGTGCGCAGGACAAAAAGCGCGCCAAGATCTTCACCAAACTCGCGCGCGAAATTACCGTTGCGGCGAAAATCAGCGAAGACGTCGATAGCAACCCGCGCCTGCGTGCGGCGATTGCTGCAGCGCGTGCTCAGAACATGCCCAAGGATAACATCGATCGTGCCATCAAAAAGGCGACCGGTGCGGGCGAGGGCGATAACTACGAAGAAGTCCGTTACGAGGGTTATGGCACTGCAGGTGTCGCCGTCATTGTTGAAGCACTGACCGATAACCGTAACCGGACCGCTTCCGAAGTTCGTGCGGCCTTCACAAAACATGGTGGCAACCTTGGTGAAACCGGGTCGGTTGGTTTCATGTTCAACCGTCTGGGCGAAATCGTCTATCCGGCCGACAAGGCCGATGCCGACGAAATCTTCGAAGCGGCCCTTGAGGCCGGTGCTGCCAACGCGGAATCTGATGAAGCAAACCACATCATCGATACCGAACTCGAAGAACTCAACGCTGTGCGTGAAGCCCTGACCGAAAAATTCGGCGATCCGGAAAGCGCAAAAATGGTCTTCCGGGCGACTACCGAGGCTGACATTACCGTCGATCAGGCACAAAGCATCATGAAGCTTGTCGATGTCCTTGAAGATAACGACGACGTCCAGAATGTTTGGACCAACGTTAACTGGACAGACGAAATCGTTGCTGGTCTCGACAACTAATTAACATTTGCCAACACCCGCCTTTCGCTTTTGAATGGCGGGTGTTTTGTATCTGCAATCCGGTTTTCTTTTGGGGGAAGTAGTGGTCAGAGTGCTCGGGATTGATCCCGGTCTGCAACGAACCGGTTGGGGTGTCATTGACCTCGACAATAACCGCATGCGTCATGTCGCCAATGGTGTGGTGACATCCACCCAATCCCTGACCCTTGCCGAACGTCTCGATCAGCTCCATACCGGCCTGATCGAAGTCATCAAGCTCTGGACGCCTGATGAAGCCGCGGTCGAGGAAACCTTTGTGAACAAGAACCCGGTTTCGACCCTGAAACTGGGGCAGGCACGCGGGGTGGCCTTGCTTGCGCCGGCGCGTAACGGCATCCCGGTAACGGAATATACACCCAATGCCGTCAAAAAGACTGTTGTTGGCGCAGGGCATGCTGCCAAACAGCAGGTCGAAATGATGGTTTCGACCCTGCTGCCGGGATGTGAGATCGTCGGGCCGGATGCGGCGGACGCCCTTGCCGTTGCCATCTGCCACGCGCAACATGCCGGAAACCGGTCGCTTGCCAATTCGATGGCAACGCACCCAACACGAAACGGGAGAAAATACAGGTGATCGCCAAACTGCGCGGAATTGTGGATTTCATCGGCGAAGACAGCGTTATCATTGATGTGAACGGTGTCGGGTATCTGGTCTTTGCATCGCGCCGCACCCTTTCCATGCTGCCGCCCAAGGGCGGGGATGCCGGGCTGATGATCGAAACCCATGTTCGCGAAGATCACATTCATCTTTATGGTTTTGCCGACAATGCCGAAAAGCAATGGTTTGCCTTGCTGACCACCGTGCAAGGTGTGGGCGCCAAGGTCGCGCTGGCGCTGTTGTCTGTTTTGACCCCGACTGATCTTCTGCGTGCGCTGGCGGCCCAAGACACCACGGCACTTTGCCGCGCACCGGGTATCGGGCCAAAGGTCGCAACCCGCATCGTTGGCGAATTGAAAGACAAGGCCGCAAAACTGAACCTTGGCCCGGTTGCAGCCCCTGCGGCCCCCGCCGTCGAAGACGCAAAGCCAGCCGCAAAATCCAAGAAATCAGCCAAACCCGCACCAGATGTGAGCGCCGACACAGCCCCGGCAGACCCTGTTGTGGATGATAGCGTCGTTTTGGCAGACGCAGTATCGGCATTGGTCAATCTCGGTTATGGCCGCTCCGAGGCGTTTGGTGCGGTGGGCAAGGCTGCACAGCAGGCAGGTGACGACAAGTCGATCGATACCCTGATCCGTCTGGGACTAAAGGAGCTTAGCGCGTGAGCGAAGAAGAAGACCGTCTGCTCAGTGGCGAGCGTCGCGAAGAAGACCAACAGGATGGATCGCTGCGTCCCCGTCGGCTTGATGATTTTACCGGCCAGAAAGAAGTGCGCGAAAACCTTGATGTTTTCATCAAGGCCGCCAGTGCCCGCGAAGAAGCCATGGACCATGTCCTGTTCTTTGGTCCGCCCGGCTTGGGGAAAACCACACTTTCGCAAATCGTTGCCAGTGAACTCGGTGTCGGCTTTCGCGCAACATCCGGCCCGGTGATTGCCAAGGCCGGGGATCTGGCAGCCCTTCTGACCAACCTGCAGCCGCGCGATGTTTTGTTTATTGACGAAATCCATCGTCTGAACCCTGCGGTGGAGGAAATCCTTTATCCGGCGATGGAAGACTTCCAGCTTGATCTGATCATCGGCGAGGGACCCGCAGCCCGTTCGGTGCGGATTGACTTGCCGCCCTTCACCCTTGTCGGGGCCACGACCCGTTCGGGCCTTCTGACCACCCCGCTTCGTGATCGTTTCGGTATCCCGTTGCGTTTGCGGTTCTATGAGCCCGAAGAACTGGTCAGCATCGTTGCCCGTGGCGCGCGGCTTCTGAATTTCGACATGACCGAAGAAGGGGCGATGGAAATTGCCCGCCGGTCGCGTGGCACCCCGCGTATCGCCGGTCGCCTGTTGCGCCGTGTGCGTGATTTTGCCGCGGTGGCGGAAAAATCCCCGGTCGATAAATTTATTGCCGATGCGGCCCTGACCCGGCTTGAGGTCGATAATCTTGGTCTTGATAGTCAGGACCGGCGTTACCTTAATTGTATCGCCAGCAACTATGGCGGCGGTCCCGTTGGTGTCGACACGCTTGCCGCGGCCCTGTCTGAAGAACGCGATACCATCGAAGACGTCATTGAGCCGTATTTGCTGCAACAAGGCCTGATCCAGCGAACGCCGCGCGGGCGCATGCTGGGTGTTAAGGGCTTTAAGCATCTCGGTCTGACGCCGCCGCGCGAAGCGGGCGGGATGCCGCTTTCCGATCTGTTTGACGGGCAGGCGGGGGACGATTCCTGATGTCACAAAAAGATCATGATGCCCTTTTGGGATGGCTTGACGGCAATAAGCACATCTATCCGCTTATTGTTTATTACGAAGATACGGATGCAGGCGGCATCGTCTATCACGCCAATTATCTGGCATTCGCTGAACGTGCACGTTCAGCGATGCTTAACCTGTTGGGCTTTACCAATCGAAATGTTGCAGAACGCCACAAAGTTGCCATAGCCGTTCGACACTGTACGCTCGACTTTCGACGTGCCGCACAGTTGGAAGATCGTCTGACGGTTGAAAGCCGGGTGATCAAGCTTGGGGGCGCATCGCTTGGTTTTGAACAAAAGATCATGCGTGATGGCGAAGAACTGGTGGTGATCGAGATTTATCTCGCCTGCATGTCGTTGGAAGAACTTCGGGCACAACGCCTGCCTGATGAACTAAGAACAGTATTTAATCGATGTCTTGATGTGACAAAGGACTGACGGGAATATGGAAAATCAAGTGGTCGACGCGGTAACGCTGGGGCAGTCGGTCATGGCGCATGACATGTCTTTATGGGGACTGTTCATGCAGGCTGGGCTTGTCGTCAAATCTGTGATGATCGGGCTTTTGCTGGCTTCTGTCTGGGTTTGGGCAATTGTGATCGAGAAAGTCCTGCGGCTGCGCAAATTGCGTGCGCAGGCCCACACTTTCGAAGAAGCCTTCTGGTCGGGCGGATCGCTTGAAGATCTCTATGATCGCATCGCCGATCAGCCGCGCGATCCGATGTCAGCCATCTTTGTTTCGGCCATGCGTGAATGGCGTCGTTCGAACGCAAAGGGTGTCCATGGTGATACCATGCGTGCCCGCCTTCAGCAGCGCCTTGAAAAATCCATGGAAATCACACTCGGCCGTGAAATGGACCGGGTTGAACGCTACATGACGTTCCTGGCATCTGTCGGTTCGACCGCACCGTTTGTTGGTCTGTTCGGCACCGTCTGGGGCATCATGGTGTCGTTCCAGTCGATTGCCGCATCCAAGAACACGTCATTGGCTGTTGTCGCACCGGGTATTGCCGAGGCGCTTTTTGCAACCGCCATGGGCCTTGTTGCCGCTATTCCGGCGGTGGTTGCCTATAACAAGATTTCCAGTGACCTGAACCGTTACAGCAATCGCCTTGAAGCTTTCGTGGACGAGTTCTCCTCGATCCTTTCGCGCCAACTTGACGACACGAGAGACTGATCATGGGCGCTCAACTTGCCAAATCAGGCGGAGGACGCCGTCGCGGTCGTCGGGGTAACCGGCGCGCCGCAATGAGTGACATCAACGTCACGCCGATGGTTGATGTCATGCTGGTGCTGCTCGTGATCTTCATGGTCGCGGCCCCCTTGATGACGGTCGGTGTCGAGGTTGATCTGCCAGAAACCAGTGCCGCGCCGATGACCGGGCAGGACGAACCGCTGGTGGTGTCAGTTTCGGCCGAAGGCACGATCTACATCATGGATAGTGAAATCGCGCAGGACACCCTGACCGAAAAGCTGGCGGCCATTACCGACAACAAGGCCGATACCCGCATCTTCGTACGTGGGGACAAGTCAATTGACTATGGCCGTGTGATGGAAGTCATGGGGCTGATCAAGGATGCCGGCTTTACCAAGGTGGCGTTGATCGCGGAACTGCCGGCACGGGATTCGTAATCGAATTATGCTGCGTTATGCTCTCATATCGCTTGGTTTGCATGCTGCGCTGTTTTTGGTGGCGTGGCTTGGCTTGCCGGATCTGTTTGATGAAACACCGCTGGATTTGCAGTCCATTTCGGTTGAAGTCGTGACGGTGGATGAATTCTCTGCCGCCCCGACCAAGGCGTTGCCAAAGCCTGAACCGAAAGAAGAACCCAAACCAGCCCCGAAACCGGAACCAAAACCCAAGCCCGAACCCAAGCCCGAACCCAAGCCGGAGCCGAAGCCTGAACCCAAACCGGAACCAAAGCCAGAGCCGAAGCCTGAGCCAAAACCGGAACCCGTTCCCGAGCCGAAGCCCGAACCTGCGCCGAAACCCGAACCGGTTCCAACGCCTGAGGTCAAAAAAGAGCCGGAGCCAGAACCGCAGCCAACAGAACTTGCCGCCGTAAAACCGACAAGCAAGCCGACACCGCCCAAGCCGGAACCGGTCAAAAAACCGGAGCCGAAAAAGGAAGAGCCGAAGAAACGCGACCTGATGAGCGTTCTTAAGGATGTCAGCAAGCTTAAGGAAACATCGGAGGCGACATCTGAACCGCAGCCTGACGAGGCGCCGCAGGAAAATGCCAGCGAGGTTGTGGCAACGCGGCTTGATGCCAATCTGACCATGAGCGAGCTTGATGCCGTGAAACGTCAGATTGAAAAATGCTGGAGCCCGCCGGCAGGTGCCAAGGAAGCAGGCAACTTTGCAGTGGAAATTCATGTCAGCGCAAACCCGGACGGAACCGTCCGTCAGGCGCGGATTAGCAACCGCAGCGACATCCAGGGCGATACTTCCCGCCGTACGATTGCGGAAAGCGCGCTTCGAGCAGTGCTAAATCCGCAATGCAGTCCTCTAAAACTGCCGCTGGATAAATACGAAATGTGGCGCACATTCACGTTCAATTTTGACATGCGTGAAATGCTGGGCCTTTAAGGATAAACTCCTGATACGCATGGAAAAGAGTGAGGCAGGATGACGATCAAGACCAACGCAATAAAACGATTTTGGGTAACACGCAGTGTCGCGGCACTGTGCGCCCTTGCCGTTGTCGCTGGCCTGAATGTCGGGTTCATGTCGCCAGCACAGGCGGAACTCCGGATTGATATTACCCGGGGTGAACTGAAACCGATGCCAATTGCCGTCACCCGCTTTCCGGGCGAAGGCGTTGCCGAAACCGAGATCGGTCAGAACCTGACACAGGTTATCGCCGCCGATCTTGAACGTTCGGGGCTGTTTTCACCAATCGATGAAAAGGCATTCATTCAAAGTGCCGCGTCATTGGCGGTAAACCCGAACTTTGCAGAATGGCGCGCGATCAATGCCCAGGCGTTGGTCAATGGCCGTGTCGTGACCGAACCAAACGGTCTCCTGCGGGTTGAGTTCCGTCTTTGGGATGTCTTGGCCGAAACCCAGATGTCGGGTGTGGCCTATCGTACGCAGCCCAACAACTGGCGTCGTATCGCGCACAAGATCGCCGATGAGATTTATAAGCGTATCACCGGTGAAACCGGCTATTTCGATACGCGCGTTGTGTATGTTTCTGAAAGTGGTCCGGCAGATAACCGGACCAAACGTCTGGCCATCATGGACCAGGATGGTGCCAATCACCGCTTCCTGTCCGATGGCCGGTTCCTTGTGCTGAACCCGCGCTTCTCGCCGACAGCACAGGAAGTGGTTTACATGTCGTATTTCAACGACAAGCCGCGCGTCTATGTTTTGGATATTGATAGTGGCGAACTGGAACTGCTGGGTGATTTTCCGGGGATGACGTTTGCGCCCCGATTCGCGCCAGACGGGAACTCGGTTGTGATGTCACAAGCGCTTGACGGGAACAGTGAGATTTATGGACTGGACCTGCGCACGCGTGAAAAGCGTCAGCTGACGCGTCATCCGGCCGTGGATACGTCGCCTTCCTATTCGCCTGACGGTTCGCGCATTGCGTTCAACTCCGACCGCAGTGGGGCACAACAACTTTATGTGATGAATGCGGATGGTAGCGGCGCACAACGGATCAGTTTCGGTGGCGGGCGTTATGCCACACCGGTCTGGTCGCCGCGCGGTGACCTGATTGCATTCACCAAATCTGAAGGAGGTCGTTATTATATCGGCGTCATGCGGCCAGACGGCAGTGGAGAAAGGCTGCTGGCCGAAGGGTACCTCGTAGAGGGACCAACATGGGCGCCGAACGGTCGAGTTTTGATGTACTACCGCCAGCACCCGTCCAGGGACGGGACCAAGGATCGCTATCGCTTGTATTCGATTGATCTTACCGGTTATAACGAACGAGAGATCGTTACACCGGCGGATGGGTCGGATCCAGCATGGTCACCCTTGATTCCCTGATATCTCAAGAGTATAGTCATCGCGAAGCACTGAATGCGATTCGCTTTAATCGCGGGCATTTTCGGTGTCGCGAGACATGGAAAACACCAACCTCGGGCGAATGCGTCCGGTGTTAAGGGGAAAACTTAAATGAAACTTCGTATTCTCAGCGTTTTTGCTGCTGCCGCACTTCTGGCTGCATGTGAAACTGCACCTGATAGCACGGCGACCACTGGTGGCGACGGTGCAAGCACTTCTTCTAGCGCGTCGACCACGACCTCTCTGTCTGAAGACAGCCCAGAGTGGTTCGCTGTCAATGTTGGTGACCGCGTCTTCTTTGGCTTCGACAAATACGATCTTGCCGGTGAAGCACGTCGCACCCTGGAACTGCAGGCTGCTTGGCTGAAGAAATATCCGCAGTACAAAGTTGTTGTTGAAGGTCATGCCGACGAGCGCGGCACCCGTGAATACAACCTTGCACTCGGCGAACGCCGCGCAAACTCGGTCAAAGATTACCTGATCGCACTGGGCATTGACCCGTCGCGCATCGAAACGATTTCTTACGGCAAAGAGCGCCCGGTTGCTCTTGGCCATGACGAAGAAAGCTGGGCGAAAAACCGCCGCGCTGTTTCGGTTATCCGTTAAGCGCGTGCAGGTGAAAGCCTGACTTGACGATCAAGGCGCCTGTCCCGCTCGGGGCAGGCGCCTTATTTTTGCCGCCTGAAAATGTTTGAAAGTCACGACATGAGTTTTCATAGTGGACTTTCAAAGACTGAATTGACGACAAAGGACCCGCAAATGATCCGTGTTCGATCCGCCATTTCGCCAAGAAGCCGGCCCCAAAGCCGCAACGTCATCATGGCCCTGGCCATTGGCGCTGTATTTGGCATGACATCACTCGGGTCTCAGCCGGTTCATGCACAAGACGCCAATATGTCGCGCCAGGTCGAGCAACTGCGCAAGGACCTCGATCTGTTGCAGCGCTATGTCTATCGTGAAGGCACCGGTGATGCCGCACAGGCCGCTGCGTCGTCATCTGGTGGCGGGGCCTCAACACCGGCGGCTGCACGCCAGCAAGTCCAGATCAGTGATCTGGAACGCACCACCAGCCAACTGACCGGACAGCTCGAACAGTTCGACTTCCGCATTCGCAAGATGGAAGACCGTCTGGAACGTCTGGTTGCCGATATTGATTTCCGCCTCAGCCAGCTTGAAGGCGGTGTGGTTTCGACAAATGGCACGAACGCCGAAGGTACAGCGGCCCCACAGGCAACGGGCACTGCTGCACAAGGCACCAATGCAGCCCCGACTTCCGGTCAGGGCGGGGCAGGTAGTGGTGAAACGCTAAATGATCGTGGCACCAAACTGTTTGGCGTGATCGAAAACGAAGGTCAGCCGCCGCAAATTCCAAGCGGGACGGCAGCCTCCAATAGCGCGGCACCGACCCAAAGTGCGGCGGCAACCGCCAGCACCCCCGAAGAACAATACCGCGAGGCCTTTGGTCTTTTGCGTAAACAGGATTTCCAGGCCGCCGAACAGGCACTTGGCAACTTCGTGGAAAACCATCCCAACGATCCGTTGGCTGGCAACGCGCAATATTGGCTGGGTGAAACCTATTATGTGCGTGGTCAGTATGAAAATGCCGCCATCGCCTTTACCGAAGGGTTCCAGACCTATCCCGACAGCACCAAGGCACCGGACAATCTTCTGAAGCTCGGCATGTCGCTGGCAAATCTTGGCAAGAACGAAGATGCCTGCACGGCCTTCAGTCACCTGATCGACAATTTCCCGAACGCATCGAATGTTGTTCTGGATCGTGCCCGTCAGGAAAGCAACAACCGCGGTTGTCCGCAGTAATTCAGTCCAATGATCGGCAACGTTACGTCATCATATGATCGGAATACGGCGTCCAGTGGAACTCCACTGGACGCCGTTGTCTTTAATGAGTTGATGGTGTCCTTTGCGCCGTTTGAAGCCAATCCGCAACTCCTTGTCGGGGTTTCCGGCGGGGCAGACAGCATGGCGCTTGCCCTTTTGGCCCATGACTGGTGTCAGGCGCGAGGTGGGCGTGTGGTTGCTGTTACCGTTGATCACGGTCTGCGCAAGGCGGCCGCGGACGAGGCGCGCTGGGTCGCAAACGAACTTGCCCGATACGGCATTGAACACATCACCAGGGTCTGGCAGGGCCCAAAACCGACCGGGGCGGTACAGGAAAAGGCCCGACAGGCCCGCTACCGGATTTTTGACGACCTGATGCGCGACACCGGCATTTTCCATCTGCTGATTGCCCATCACGCCAATGATCAACGCGAAACCATTGCCATGCGTCAGGAACGCGGGGCAACGCCACTTGGTCAGGCCGGGATGTCCACCCGTCGCTATTTGCGCAATGGGCGTCTTCTGCGGCCACTGCTTGGCATTCCCAAAACGGATCTGATCGCAACCCTGATCAAACGGGGACAGCCATGGATAGAAGACCCGTCCAATATCGATAACACCTATGAGCGCGTGCGTGTGCGCAAGGTGCTTGGAACCAGGCCAGCCTCTGATTTCGAAACAGGGCAACGTACCGCCATCCGTCTTGCCGAAGAACAGCAGATTGGTCGTATGTTGGCCGCTGCCGTCACCCTGCATTCCAATGGTGTGGCAATCATTGACCCGAAGGTACTCCTTGCTGCCAGTGGCGTTGCCGATACGGCAATTCACGCGCTGGGGCAGGTGGTGCGAACAATTGGCGGGGCAGCTTACATGCCAGCGCGCGACAAGCTGCACGGGGCGATGGACCGCCTTGCCAAGGACAATACTGCGCGCATCAGTTTGGGCGGTTGTGTGTTGCATGGCCGCAAAGGCATGATTTGCGTCTATCGCGAATTTGGACGCATGGCACAGGACGCAATGGCGCTGGATACAGAATCGTGCCCCAAATCTGTGCGTGTGCGCTTTGATAATCGCTTTGAATGGCAGGCCGATGCAGCGGCTTTGTCGGCGCAAACCGGGCTTTGGATCGGGCCGCTTGGTCTTTGTGATGTGTTTCACACGAAGTCTTTTCGCAGTGCATTGCGTGAAATTGCACCATTTATTGGTAATTTACCGCGCGCAGCCCTTGCATCCATGCCTGCACTCTACGATAAAGAAGGCTTGTTATCCGTTGGCGGGCTTGAGGTTTCGGAGCTTTCCGACGTACTATCCGCCGCCGGTTGCGAACGGCCTCTGGGCAGGGGCCAGATCGCATCAGGTGGCAGTTGGCAGTTTGCGCCGCAAGTACCTTTGTGGGAAAGTGGTTTCAAATCGTCACCGAAACCCGACAACCTACTTGCGTAAGCGGGGCTTATGACTATTTGTTTGTCAGACCCTGCGCAGGAAGTTTTGCGTCACGGCACACACAAATTGCGACCAGTAGCTTGGAATGAATATGGGAAAAAATCTCGCACTGTGGGTTATTATCGCCATCCTTTTGGTGGCGCTGTTTAACCTGTTTCAGTCGCCCTCCGGACGGTCCAGTCAGTCGTCGCTGGCATTTTCGGACTTCCTGGCCGAAGTGGATTCAGGCCAGATTTCCGAAGTCACCATCCAGGGCAACAACCTGACTGCAGAAACGCGCGACGGTCGCTCTGTTAATGTTTACACCCCGGATTATCCGAACCTCGTTGAAAAGCTGAATGACAAGGGCGTGCGCATCATCGCACAGCCTGAACAAAGCCTGTCTCCGTTGATGAGCGCTTTGATCAGCTGGTTCCCGATGCTTCTGATCATCGGTGTCTGGATCTTCTTCATGCGTCAAATGCAGGGCGGTGGCGGCAAGGCCATGGGCTTTGGCAAGTCCAAGGCCAAGATGCTGACCGAGAAGTCCGGCCGCGTGACCTTTGAAGACGTTGCCGGTATTGAAGAAGCCAAAGGCGAGCTTGAAGAAGTCGTCGACTTCCTGCGCGATCCGCAGAAGTTCCAGCGCCTTGGCGGTAAAATCCCCAAAGGCATGCTGCTTGTCGGTCCTCCGGGGACTGGTAAAACGCTTCTGGCGCGTGCGATTGCTGGCGAAGCAAACGTTCCGTTCTTCACCATTTCGGGTTCTGACTTCGTTGAAATGTTCGTTGGTGTCGGTGCATCGCGTGTGCGTGACATGTTCGAACAGGGCAAAAAGAACGCACCTTGCATCATCTTCATCGATGAAATCGACGCTGTGGGCCGCCATCGTGGTGCCGGTCTTGGCGGCGGTAACGATGAACGCGAACAAACGCTCAACCAGCTCCTTGTCGAGATGGATGGTTTCGAAGCCAACGAAGGCGTGATCCTGGTGGCTGCAACCAACCGTCCGGACGTTCTGGACCCGGCATTGCTGCGTCCCGGTCGTTTTGACCGTCAGGTCGTCGTGCCGAACCCGGATCTGGAAGGCCGTGAACGCATTCTGGGTGTCCATGCGCGTAAAGTTCCGCTGGGCCCGGATGTTGAACTGCGCACCGTTGCACGTGGTACCCCGGGCTTCTCGGGTGCTGATCTTGCAAACCTTGTCAACGAGGCAGCTTTGCTTGCAGCCCGTCTTGGCAAGCGCGTTGTCACCATGGCCGATTTCGAAAACGCCAAGGATAAAGTCATGATGGGGGCTGAACGTCGCTCCATGATCATGACCGATGACGAGAAGAAGCTGACCGCCTATCACGAAGGTGGCCACGCACTGGTTGCACTTCATACGCCTGCATCCGATCCGATCCACAAGGCCACCATCATCCCGCGCGGTCGCGCTCTGGGTATGGTGATGCGTCTGCCGGAACGTGATCAGGTGTCCAAGTCCTATGAACAGCTGATCTCCGACCTTGCGGTTGCCATGGGTGGCCGCGTTGCCGAGGAAATCATCTTTGGCAAGGACAAGGTCACCACGGGGGCATCTTCGGACATCAACATGGTGACGCAATATGCGCGCAAGATGGTGACCGAGTGGGGCTTCTCCGACAAATTGGGTAACGTCAAATATGTTGATAACCAGGAAGAAGTCTTCCTTGGTCACAGCGTTGCCCAGCACAAAAACGTTTCGGAAAAAACCGCGCAACTCATTGACGAGGAAGTCCGTCGTTACTCTGACGAGGCTTATGAATTCGCCAAGCGCGTTCTGACCGAACATCTTGATGACCTGCACAAACTTGCCAAAGGTCTTCTGGAATATGAAACCCTGTCGGGTAGTGAAATCGACGCGTTGCTGCGCGGCGAGGAAATCAACCGTCCGGGCCATTCTTCCGGTGGCGGCAAGGATGCCGGTGGCGGACGCCGTTCGACGGTGCCCAGCTCCGGTGGTGCACGCAAAGACAACCCTGGTGACGGCGGCGGGGACCTTTCCCCGGAACCGCAACCGGGAAGCTAACAGAAAGAGACTGATGGACGAGATCAAACGATCGGTCCTGCGAAGCCCCGCCGATGTGCGGGGCTTTGCCGATTTTGAAGGACCGCTTTACTACGCACCGACCGGTTTCATCGACCATGCTGATGATCCCAATACCTTGCCACTCGCCGGATCACGCCGGGGCTTTTCCGCGCTTGAAATCATCCGTCGTCGCGAAGGCGGCGGTGCTGAAAGCATGATCCTGCCATTGCTTGCCCTTGAAGGCTGGGTTCAGAACAGCGGCCGTGTGGATGAAATCAATGCTGTACTTGATCGGCTGATGGCCAAGCGCCCGGATTATGCCGGACTTGATATGGCATCCTGCCATGTGATGGGCATTATCAATGTCACGCCTGACAGTTTTTCTGATGGTGGCGACTACAATACGACCGAACAGTCAGTGGCGCGCGCCGAAGCCATGATCGATCAGGGCGCATCAATCATTGATGTCGGCGGGGAATCCACCCGCCCGGGGGCCGATGACGTTTCCGAGGACGAAGAAATTAACCGCGTCGTTCCGGTCATCCGCGAACTCGCTGCCAAGGGGCATGTGGTTTCAATTGATACCCGCCATGCAACCGTCATGGAGGCCGCAATTGAAGCCGGAGCTGCAATCATCAATGATGTTACCGGCCTTGAAGGCGATGAACGTTCCATGGAAGTTGCTGCCGCATCGGGCAAGCCTGTCATGCTGATGCATATGCAGGGCGAACCCGGCACCATGCAGGCAGACCCGCAATATGACTGCGCGCCGCTTGATATCTATGACTATCTGCTCGATCGCATCGAAAGCTGCGAGCGGGCTGGTATTTCACGCGATCGCATCTGCATTGATCCGGGCATCGGCTTTGGCAAGACGCTGTCGCATAATCTTGAACTTCTGTCGCGTCTTGCCATCTTCCATGGTTTGGGCTGTCCGATCCTGCTGGGCACGTCGCGCAAATCGTTCATAGGCAAAATTGATCCCAAGGCGGATCCCAAGCAACGTCTTGGCGGATCGATTGCCTCTGCGGTTAACGGATGGCGTCATGGCGTTCAGATGATCCGCGTGCATGATGTTCCCGAAACAGTACAGGCCATCTCGGTCGCAAGCTCCACGGCGGTTGTATAATGGTGTGCGACGGGTATCGTCTGCACGTATAACTTGTCTTCTGCCAAGCATCGTTTAAAACAAGGCCCGCCACCGGTTTATGCGTTGCATATTACCAGTGGCGGGCCTTTTGCATTGGGGGGACGGGATTCTGGCATTTTCTGACCATTCATGGTTGGGGCTTGCAGAATTGGCACAATGGTCACATACCTTTGGGTATTAAGTAAAAGTGGCACCAAAGTCACAATTTAAGGTTGGACAAACAAGCGAACGCGAAGGTCTTTATATGAACGAGATTGGCAGAGCGGCGCAGTCGGTTCCCGACGATGCGGCGTCTGGCTGGAATGCAATGGCACACTGTGTTTACGTCGTGGAAGACAACACGGACCTTAACAAGGATCTGTGCGAGTATCTTGAGATGTGCGGTTTGGAAGTAGTCGGCTGTGAAACCGGCGCTGCTTTCTATCGTGCGCTCGACGCGCGCAAACCCGATGCTGTCATTCTTGATATCATGCTGCCGGATGCAGACGGTTATCAGCTGGCACAGCATGTCCGCAAGACCGTCGATTGCGGTATCATGATGCTGACCTCGCTTTCCGGGATGGACTATCACCTTACCGGTTACAAATCCGGTGCCGATGTTTATCTGACCAAAGACAGCCCGCTTTCGGTGATTGAGGCAGCCCTCAAGCCGCTCCTGCGTCGTGCATCACGGGGCGAGGATGAGACGCCAGATGAAACGACCCCTGACGATCACTGGGTCCTTGATCTTCTTAACTGGACGTTGCGCAATCCTGACGGCACCGAAGCCAAGCTCACCGCGACCGAACGTACAATCATCAAGCTTCTGATCGAGGCCAATGGTGCGTGGCTGACGCGTCCGGAAATTGTCGAGGCGCTCGGCAAGGCCGACACGGCCGAAAATTGCCGCAACCTTGATACAGCCATTCGCCGTGTTCGCCAGAAGATCGTCAAGGAAATTGGCGAAGAGTTACCGGTGCGGACCGCCTATGGGCGTGGTTACGCCTTTGCCTCACCAGCCACCGTTTCCGGTGAGGCTGAGGCGTCCTGACGCCCCACACTTTCCACGACAGATCATGAAGCCGGTTGTGCGGTACCGCCAAACTGGTGATGTCGCGCTATTCACTTGGCAGAATCAGGCAAAGCTCGATACCTGTGCCGCCGCGGTCACGCAGGGTAATGGAACCGCCGTGGGATGCGACAATGCGTTGTGAAATGTTCAGTCCGAGTGCGCGACTCAGGGCCTGTGTTTCCATATCACGTCTGAATAGGGCATCCGCGATCAGACCGATCTCGGTGTCGTCCAGTTCGTCGCCGCTGCACGGGATTCTGATTTCGACCAGTGTTTCTTTTGGCCTATAGAGGTTGATGTGTATTGGCCTGCCATGCGCAAAGCGCCGGGACGTCTCGATCAGGTTGGTGATGGCCAACGCCATCAATGTTTCGTCGATGAAAACCTCGGCACCGGCTGTTTCATGGCATGTCACCAGGATTTCTGCACCTTCACGGGTGGTTTGCGCGGCAAATTCCGCAAGGAAGCGATCGATCTGGACTGTTGTTCGTTCAAGCGACAGGTCGTGCGTATCAATGCCATCCTTGCTCAGGAAAACATCCACCAGTCGGGCCAGTTTCCGCGCCTGAAGCTGAATGCGCTGCAAACGTTCAAGAACATCCCCCCTGTGGTTTTTAAGGCGCAGCATCAGCATTTCAGATGACCGCTGGATCACGGCAAGCGGGGTGCGGAATTCATGTGACAGCATTGAAATCAGGTTGCGCTGTTCTTCAACCAGATTGGTGGTTTCTGCCGCCCTGATTGTCATCACCCGGCGTTCTTGATCCAAATAGGACAGACGTGCCGCCATCAGGATTGCCATCCCGGTCAGGTGAAACAGCAAGGTAAACTGATGAAGCTCAAGTCGGGCAGGCGTCGCATCAATTAATCCGCTGTGCGACAGTTGAAGAAGCACGGCCGGGCCCGTCGGCAGAACAAGCAAAATCAGATACGCCCAGTTAAGCCAGTTCCGCCAATCCTGGACCGCACGGATCGCCAGAAAAACACACATCAGAATCATGAATGCCGAATGGCTCGGGACAATATAGGTGCCAAAAACGGTATAGAGGTCGTTTGTTGAGCTGACAACAAAGCCAAAAATGACACATGCATAGGCGATGCCGAACAGGTAAAGCGGCAGCATGCGTTTTCTAAGCTCGACGATATGCATCCACAGCAACACGGTGCCGCAATAGGAAATGATATTTATCACGCCAAGAAGCAGATCATTTATCCATGGCAGCTCGGGGCGCAAAACGCCAAGCGCGATACCATTCACAATGGCAACTGTTGTACCCACCGCGGCGACCCATACACCATAGGTGGCGACAATTACGTCACGCAGCATCAGGCCAAGCGCCAGATAAGCCAGCCCCAGGGTCACAATCAGGCCAAAGAAAATATTGGTCGCGACGTTGCGCGTTGTCAGCGATGCGATCAGGTCGTTGGCAGGCCACAGCTTTAAGCGCAAAAGGTTTGCGCTGTTGCTCTCGACCCGGATGATCAAACGGTACTCACCCGGTTCAAGAACGGGTAAAGATGCAAGCTGTGCCGTGCCGGCAACCGGGCGTTCACTGGCAGGGATATTGTCGCCAAGCTTGACCTGCCAGATCGGTTCGCCCTGATCGGCCTTGAAAAGGTAAAGGTCAATAAAGTTCAAATAGCTTGGGCCAACTTCGATGGTCGGTGATTGCGCAAGTGTGCCTTCAATCCCAAGCTGGACCTGATGCCAGATGATATCGGTTGTATAGCCAAATGACGGAATGGCCGTTGTCTGCTCAAACGCACTTTGTGGCAGGCCCAGAATATCTTGCAGACCAAGTGACTGCGTGGCGTCAACATAGGACGACACATGGGGCGTCAGATCAATCGTGTCATTGAGCGGGGCTGCCACCATTGCGCGGTTTTTGCCGACGTCCTCGGCCCCGGATTGCGCATGGACAGGGGTGCTAGTCACTGCCATCGCAGCAAGCAGTATCAGGAAAGCCATCCGGGCCAACAGACGATTGCCCGCACTTGCGGTGGTTTTTGCCTGCGTAAATTTGTCGGAGATCAGCTTCATTCGTCTGTCTCCCTGTTGCTCGGCTTGCGTCTTGAACCGCCCATAACCCGCAAAAGGACGTCGTTGGTTTTTAAAACCGTCGCATCCTTGTTAAAGGGAAGTTTGATCAGGATGGTGGTGCCGCCTTTTTCGCCGACATTGACTGACAGGGACCCGTCATGTGCTTCAACGATGCGGCGTGTCAGATGCAGGCCAAGTCCGACCCCTTGTGTTTTTGCGGCTTCACGACCGCGATAAAACGCATTCAACACATTGCTGATGTCCTCGGCCGCGATGCCGGGGCCTTCGTCTACAACGCGGATATAGACATAGCCATTGGCCGATCTGTTACACGCGATCCAGACAGCCGCACCCGGCGCATATTTCCGCGCATTCTCGATCAGGTTGACGATGGCGCGTTCCAGAAGGATGCGGTCAATATCGACAATTGCGAACTCGGAATTGATCAGATTGACGTTCTGTCCGGGCACTTCGCGGTGACGCCGCGCAATCAGGTCTGCGAGAAAAGCGTCAATCGCCACCGGCTCGCGAGTGGTCGTAAAGGTCGCGCTATCAAGTGTGTCCTTGGTCAGAAACGCGTCGACAAGTCCGGATAACTGCGATGCATTATTTCGTATGGTGCCAAGCCTGCTATGAACAGCATCCTGTTCGCTGCTAAGATGCAGGCCCAGAATTTCAGAGGATCGCTGAATGATTGCCAGCGGCGTGCGAAATTCATGCGACAACATGGTGATGAATGCGCGTTGTTCACCGGCCAGCTGGCTGGCGCGCTGGTTCGATGCGGCGGCGTTCATTCGACGGTGGCTAAGCTTGTAGGTTCGCAACCCCATCGCGATGGCGATCATTGTCAGGTGAACCACCGAACTTGCCGAATAAATACTGGTGGTAACTGCGTTGACCGGTATCACGCCAACCAAAAGCAACAGATGCGCAATCACCGCCATTGTCGGAACGCCAAGCGCAACCATCAGAAAACTGTGTTCAAGCACCTTTTTCTGCCGGATTCCCAGATACACCAGATAGATCAGAAGCGTCGAAAGCAGGATTACATCTGGAATGAAAAACAGCTTGGCAAAGATGATATAGGCATCCGTTGTTGCGGTCAGGAACCCGAGACCGGCAAGGAACGAGAACGTGGTCATCACCCGGTGGAGCCATCGGTTATGCCGGTCAAGCTCGATAATATAGCTCCACATCGTAACACTTGTTGCAATCGCAAAGGCAGTGCCGGTTCCGGTCAGGAAGTCGCTTGTCAGATACCAGAGATCGGTGAACAGAAAATGTGCGTATCCCGAAACCCCGAAATTGATCAGAAACAGCGAGAAGATATAGGCTGAATACCAGGTGACGGCCTTGTCTGATGAAAGAACCCCAAGTGTCAGGTACACCCCGAAAGCGACCATAAGAATGCCGAGGTAAATCCCCTTGGGGAAGCTGTTGCGGCCGATATTGGCGATTTGCTCTGTTTCAGGCACCAGTTGCGCCTGAAAGATATGGGCGCTGTTTGTTTTGATCGCGATGGTCAGCCAATAGTCGCCGGGTAAAAGTTCCGGCCATTCCGACAGATGCAAGAGACCGCGCACATCATTCTTGCCTTTGGGCAATCTGTCGCCAACACGATCACGCCAGATAACCGCACGGGTATCTTCCTTGACGATTGCCAGTTTGATGTCGTTCAAATAGGGCTGCCCCATCTCGATATAGGACTTTTCCTGCCCGCCCTGGTCGGTGTCTGAGACAGTGAACGCCGCACGATACCATACTGTATCTGGCGTATAGCCCGGACCTGCCGTGTTAAATACATCCTCAAACGCGTCATTCGGGATGTTTATAAGGTCGGCAGGAACATTGATCGTGTGGGGGGTGACCAAGCGCTGTAAAAATTGGCCAAGGATGATTGTACTTGTCGGCCCATTCATGCCGACACTGAAATGTTGTTGGCTTGTATGTGCTTTCGCAGGGTAGGGGGACATGGCAAGGCAGACAGCGATGACGATTGTCATAAAGCTAAATGCTGCCACCATCGAACGTAATTCGCGCAAAGCTCCCCCGAAAACAAACGCCTTCATCACATTCGTTTCTGATAGCGGGTTTTGACGCCAAGGTCATTGCTTTTATCAGAACTGTTTCATGTGACAGTGTTAACGGATTGGTCGCCAACTTGACGCTAGAATGTGGTGATTGCCGGTGGCAATGCGACGCCACTTTGATATAACCAGCATTCAGAATGGTTGGCAAAGGCAGGCATGCCTGCAAAGCAAGCAGAGATACAGAATATGAGCCGCAAATATTTTGGCACCGATGGCATCCGCGGAACCGCCAACACGGCCCCGATGACCGCCGAGGTTGCCCTGAAAGTCGGGATGGCCGCAGGCCACTACTTCACCCGTGGCGATCACCGCCACAAGGTCGTGATTGGCAAGGATACCCGACTGTCGGGCTACATGCTTGAACCCGCTCTTGTTGCCGGTTTTACCTCGATGGGGATGGATGTGATGCTGGTCGGCCCGATGCCGACCCCGGCTGTCGCCATGCTGACCAAATCAATGCGCGCGGATATTGGTGTGATGATCTCTGCGTCGCACAATCCGTTTCAGGATAACGGTATCAAGCTGTTTGGCCCGGACGGCTTCAAACTGTCTGACGAGGTAGAGCTTGAAATCGAGGCCCTGATGGAAAGTGATCTGTCAGGCAAGCTGGTTCCGGCCAATGCGCTGGGCCGTGCCAAACGCATCGATGACGCCCCGGGCCGCTATATCGAGGCCGTCAAATCGTCCCTGCCGGGTACCGTCTCGCTCGAAGGTCTGCGGATCGTGCTTGATTGCGCCCATGGTGCTGGATATTCCGTCGCGCCCAAGGTCCTGCGTGAACTGGGTGCGGATGTGATTGAAATTGGCACCAGCCCGAATGGCATGAACATCAATGATCAGTGTGGTTCGACCTATACCAAAACCATGTGTGACCGCGTGCTGGCCGAAAAGGCGGATGTCGGAATTGCCCTTGATGGCGATGCTGACCGCGTTCAGATGTGTGATGAAAAAGGCCATTTGATTGATGGTGATCAGTTGATGGGGCTTGTCGCAACCCATTGGAAGCGCACCGGTCAGCTGCGCGGCAATGCACTGGTCGCGACCGTCATGTCCAACCTTGGTCTTGAACGCTATCTTGAAAGAAACGATGTGCGTCTGATCCGTACCAAGGTGGGGGATCGCTATGTCGTTGAACAGATGCGTGCCCTTGATTGCAATGTTGGTGGTGAACAGTCCGGCCATATCGTGCTGTCGGACTTCGCATCAACCGGTGATGGCCTGCTGGCCGGTCTTCAGGTGCTTGCGGTACTTGCCAGCCGCGAAGGCCCCGTTTCCGAACTTAGCCGTGTGTTCGATCCGCTGCCACAGATCCTGAAAAACGTGCGCTATAGTGCGGGTTCCGATCCGCTGTCGCAAAGCAGCGTGATAGAGGCCATTTCCTCGGCGGAGCGTGCCTTTAACGGCGATGGCCGTGTCCTGATCCGTAAATCGGGCACCGAACCGTTGATCCGTGTCATGGCCGAAGGGGACGATGCGCTTAAGGTCGAACAGATCGTCGATGGTATCGTTGCTGAAATCACCGCCGTTGCCGGTTAAGTGAACATCGTGCGTCAAACCTGATTTTTGCAGGATAAGGAAGGGTTTCATGAAAGGTCGCGTCTTGATCATAGCCGGATCGGATTGTTCCGGTGGGGCCGGTATTCAGGCCGATATCAAATCGGTGACCGCCCTTGGCGGCTATGCGGCAACTGCGATCACGGCGCTTACGGTGCAAAATACCACCGGAGTCTTCGATGTCCTGGGCATTGATCCTGACATGATCGTTCATCAGGCCACCGTGACGATTGATGATATCGGCGCCGATGCGCTTAAAACCGGCATGCTGCATTCGGTCCCGGTGATTACTGCCGTGGCGGAATTTATCAAATCAAAGGCTGCAGGTATTCCGGTCGTTGTTGACCCTGTGATGGTTTCGCAAAGCGGTTCGCGCCTGCTGCAGGAAGACGCGGTCGAAGCCCTGATAACGCATATGGTGCCGCTGGCAACCGTCCTGACACCAAATATTCCCGAGGCAGAAGTACTATCAGGTATGAAAATCACCAGCGAAGGTGATATGATTGCTGCAGCGCACAAAATTGGTGATCTCGGTGCTGAGGCTGTCCTGATAAAAGGTGGTCACGCAGACGGGGATAAAATCGTCGATATCTTGTGGCGCCGGGATGGTGATGTCGAAGGCTATGAAGGCACGCGCATTCCGTCTGAAAATAATCATGGCACGGGCTGCTCGCTTGCAAGCGCCATTGCAACCGGGCTGGCACAGGGCATGGGGTTAAGTGACTCTGTGGCCCGCGCACGGGATTTCGTGCGTGAAGCCATCCGAACCGCGCCAGACTTTGGCAAAGGAAACGGTCCGCTAAACCATGCGCATCCTGTGACCGGTTGAGTCTCTCAACACGAATGTGACAGGACGCTGAAAGTTGGGACACTTGAGGTATGCCGGGCACATCGTTTTTCCATCAGGCGCGTAACAACGCCTGGTCAAATCACCGTTTGTATGGTGTCTGTCAGAAATTGACGGATCAGGAACTCGACACCAAGCGAACACCGTTTTCATCCTCCATTCTGCAGACTCTGAACCACATCCTGACCAATGACTGGTATTATCTTGATGCGCTGGTTGACGGCGGGCGCGGGCGGAGATGCTTTGCCGATGAAATGCCGTTTGCGGCCATTGATAAACTGGCCGCAGCCCAGCGGGATACGGATATGCGGCTGATGGCTTTTTGCGAGCAACTCAACGACAAGGACGCCATTCGCAGCGTCGAACTGGTCCGCGAAGATGCCAGCAAGACGCATGATACCGTGGGCGATATCCTGTCACATCTGTTTGTCTATCAAACCCATCAGCGCGGGCAGGTCCATGCTCTTCTGGCCGTCACCAGTCAGGCAGCGCCACCCCTTGATGACTATCATCTTGAATATGATACACCCTTCCCGGGGATCGATTTTTCCGCTTTGGGACGAAAAGGGGCCTAGAAGTGCCTAAGGGATACAAATGAATACACGAATGCTACGGCGCGCAATTCTGGCAGCCGGTATTGCGGTTCTGGCGGTGGTCAGTTTCGGAAACCCGCACCGTCATATCGCCGATCTTTTCTGGCCGAATGATGCCGCGCCCTGGGAACAGGTGACCGCTGTCTATGTCCCTGATGTCAGCCAACCCACCCGGATCAAGATATCCGAGGCCGCCTTTGACAATCTTGATGCCTGCCAAAGCCACGTCATGGCGCAAGCCGCCGAACACGGTGATCCGGATCTTCAAAAGGGCCGGTTTGAATGCGCCATCGGATTTTATGCAGACAAGGACGATGGCACAGGCGGCGAGTACCGCCTGATCATCAAGTAAACCGTTTAAAGCACGTACCAAAGAAGGGCGGGCAGGGCGATGGCGGCAAGGAAGCTTGAACTGATGACAACGCCAGCAACTTCTTCCGGTTCGCGGTTATAAAGCTGCGCAAACAGGTAGCAGAACACAGCAACCGGCATCGAACATTGCAAGATCACCACACCGCGTTCCATGCCGGTCAGTCCCATGACTTCTGAAAGACCCAAGCCAACGCCGAAACCCATGCCAAGACGCAAGAAGCTAAGCGCCGTGCTGCGCGCAAGGCTTACCGGACGGAGTTTTGCCAGCGATACACCAAGGGTAAACAGCATCAACGGAATGGTGAGCTGCCCAATCAGGTTGGTGGTGTTGTAAAGCCATTCTGGCACCGCGGTGTCGGTGGCAAGGAAGCCCGTGGCAATCAGGGTTGCCGGAATAATTGGCATCTTGGCCAGCGACTTGATGGAAAAACTGCCCGATACGAACGCAACACCGATGGTCAGCTGGATCACGACATAGGCCGCAAAGAACGCCACCGAAAGCGCAAGTCCTTCCTGCCCATAGGCCAGCAGACAAAGCGGCAAGCCAACGTTGCCAACATTTGGCCAGGTCAGCGATTGCAAATAGGTGCGCGGTGACAGGTTAAAGACCTTAAGCACCGGCCAGCCGATCAGCGCAAAGATCACATTGGCGGCAAGGGCCGCCGTTCCCATCAGAACCAGCGTATCGCCGCCAAGCTCCACGGTTGCAAGTGCGGCAAAGGTCAGGCACGGCGTTGCGAAATAGGTAACGATGGATGTGACAAGGTTGGTGTCAAAATGTTTGCCGGCACGGGCCCAGAAATATCCCAGTCCGGTGGTGATAAAAACCGGGGCCAGAATCGCAAAAATATCGGCAAACATAAGGCGACTTTCCTTGTGGGGCGTGTGATCGCGGGACGTAATTTGAACCGAAATTCTCACGTCTTCCGGTTGCTCTGCAAGTGAATAATGGTAATACCAATTTCTTTTCCGTACTGTGCAAAACCGTGCAAACGGGGATCGCAGTGTGTGAAGTCTTGCTTTTCCAAACACCTTTGCGCCATTGTTGGTTGCGATCAGCCCCTAAATCCGACCACGCAAAAGGCCATCAATGACCGGCTCCGCCACCGAAACTGTCAAACGTCACCTGATCGATCCGGCCCCGCGCTTTCGCGATCAGCGCCATCCGGTGCCGGCTGTTTTTCTGGATCGGGACGGGGTGATCAACGAAGAAGTCCACTATCTGTCAGATGTTGCCGATCTCAAGATGATCAACGGTGCGGCTGATGCGATCAAACGCCTGAATGACGCAGGTCTTGCGGTCATTGTCGTGACCAACCAGTCCGGTGTGGCGCGCGGCTATATCAGCGAAGACCAGCTTCTTGAAATCCACAAGGCGTTGGTCGCCATGCTTGCCGACAAGAAGGCCTCTGTGCAGGGAATTTACTATTCGCCATATCATCCCGACGGGAAGGGTGACTATCGTCGCAACAGCACATGCCGCAAACCCGAACCGGGTATGCTTTTGGCAGCAAGCGACGAATTTGCCATCAACCTTTCAGACAGCATTCTGGTCGGCGACCGTATTAATGATATCCGTGCCGGGCGCGCGGCGGGCACACGCACCATCATGGTCAGAACCGGCCACGGGACCAAGGAAGCCATCCTGCCCGAGGCACAAGAAGCCGATTTCATCGCTGATGATCTGGCCGCTGCCGTTGATCACATCCTGACTGATATGGGGTAGGAATCCTGTGTGTGTGTCTGGGGCTATTGGTTGCCGCGACACCAGTTCTGCCACATCTCGCGACAGGCTTCCTCGAACTCGGCCGCCACGGCCGGGCCATGGAAGGCGCGGCTGCCCCTGATACGTTCACGCATGTTTTCGCGGATACTGGCCAGCGCCTTAAGGTCGGATGCCAGCATGATGCATTTATCGACATAACCCTTTTCGGTTTCGGCACACAGCGCGCCAAGCCCGATATCCCCCAAAACAGCAAGGCCAAGCCGTGATCCCGGTCGATCATCGGCCAGCGACACGAACGGAATGCCAAACCACAGCATCTCGTAATAGGTCTCAAGGCTGATGGCGGGAAACGGTGCCAGGCCGATATCAATCTGGGCATACAGGGCCGCGCGGTCCTGTGGCTTTATCTTGCCAGCCAGATCAAGGCGGTCACGCTTGATCCCGGCTTGTCGTGCGCGGTCCAGAAACGTCTTGGCGGCATAGGAATCTTCAAGCACGTCATCCTGAATGACGATACGGCTGTTGCTGATCTTGTTTAATATCCGCGCAAAGCAATTAAGCGTTTCGTTACTGATATTGGCCAGCCGTTCAATACAACCAAACCGGATGATTTCCTCGCCAACCGCTGCCGGAAGCGGGGTAAGTGGCAACGCATCGTCAAGGTCTGCCGGAAGATACGGGCCAATTGCCAACGGATAGGGGCGCTCGGAGAACATTTTGTTTTCCGCCAGGCTGCCACCAAACACATCCTTGTGTCCGATCAGGTAATCCATTTCCGCGATGCCGGTGGTGATCGCAGACAAGCTGGCCTGAACCGGTGCGGCCTTGATCGCAAAAACATCAATCGGCTGGGTCGGATGAATGCCGCACACATCAATCAGGATATCGATCTTGTCCTTGCGAATGCGGTCGGCAATGCGCATCGGGTCCTGCCCGCAAACCTCGCGCCAGCCATCCGCCATCACCTGCCATTGCCGTGTAACGTCGTCAGGGCGTGGTGTGGCAGAATACAAAAACAGTTCGATCTCGTGGCGATTAAGGTTACGTGCAAGGGCACTCAACAGCCCAAAGGACGGGTGCTGACAGAAAAACGGTGAAATCCAGCCGATGCGCAATCGCTTGTCGGACTGGCGGCTATTGCCAAAGGCGGGCTTGGCGGCAATCGGCATATGATGCTTGGCCCACGCCTTCGCCGCCTTGGCATGTGCCGTGCCATCGGTACTGCCAAGCTTGGCGCGCGCCCGGATCAAAAGTGCTTCTGCCGTGGCATTGTCCGGTGATGCCTTGATCAGGGCTTCAAGCGTTGCAATCGTCGCGTCAACATCACCGCAGCGCAACGTGATATCGGCCAGAACAAGGTCAATATCATCGGTTTCCTTGGTCAGGCGGCGTGCGGTCTTTAAAATCGCGATGGCCTTGGAATACTGCCCCTGATGGGCCAGTGATTGCCCAAGTCCGCGCAGGCCCGGAACATATTTCGCATCGATGCTCAGCGCACGTTGATAAAGGTTCTGCGCCAGTTCCGGATAGCCAAGCCGCAAAAAGGCCGATCCCACACGGCAAATCAGTTCCGGTGAAATGCCGGCGGCCTCTGCCGCATGGTCCAGTGATTTAAGCGCGGCTTCTTCCTGTCCCAGATCATGCAACGTCTGCCCGAACAGCAGCAACCCCTCATAATGGTTCGGTTTCAGGCCAAGCAACCGCCCCAAAAGGTCCATTGCCTGACCCAGATGACCACGCGGAATTTCAAGGCGCGCCAGATGATAAAGGGCGGTGGGGAAGTCCCCGTGATAACTCAGGGCTTGCTTGAACTGGTCAATCGCATTGTCGATCTGTCCGGAACTTTCCAGCGCAATGGCATAGTTGCATCGCACCGCCGGGTTGGCCGCAAAACTGCCAAGGCAGCTTTCAAAAAGCTCAAGCGCCTCGCCATGGCGGCCCAGGCCGGTCAACAGGGTAGCCAGAAGATGCTCTGCTTCGGCATTCCCCGGGGACATGGCAAGTGCCGCGCGATATGTCTTTTCGGCTTCTTCCGTGCGATTGCCCTCATGCGCAGTCAGGCCGCGACGCAACAGTGTCTTGAGTTGGTCGGACATGGATGTGCGGATCTCCACCTGATGGTTTTGACTGGGCTCGGACCCAAGCGGTTCTTGCCAGACATTAAAGGGTTCGCGACATCCTTTAAAGCGCGCAATTACCAGTTTGGCGATTGCGGCATGAAATATGGGCAAAAAAGAACCCCGAACCTGTATGAGGGTCCGGGGCGAATGGGAGTGGGAGAATCGCCTGGCGGCGATAATCACCTAGTACGATATGTATTGTTTGGCTAAAGGTCGCCTATGCAATGGAGTAGGTCTGAGGGTATTTGGGATAGGTGCGGGTCTAAATTTGTATAAACATTGTGAACTTGATCACAATTTTGCGTTCATGCACTGGTACGGGACGATTTTTACGCAAACTCTGAGTGTAGAAACAGTCATCTAAATGCCCCTTGAAAAACGGGTGTAAAATTTCATGTTCGTAGCATTCGTACCCAATCACGGAATTTGGCGAAATTTTCAGGCAAAAAACTGTCAAAATGCGCGAAGACTGTGCTAGAACGCACCCATATATAGAGGGCTTTGGACCACGATCCATGGTCCGAAAGAAACGCCACTAGCGATTTGAAGAGAGGTTCCTTCCATGCCGGAATATCGGTCCCGTACAACAACACACGGCCGCAACATGGCTGGTGCGCGCGGCCTTTGGCGCGCCACTGGCATGAAAGACGAAGATTTCGACAAGCCGATCATTGCGGTCGTCAACAGCTTCACCCAGTTCGTGCCCGGTCACGTGCATCTCAAGGACCTCGGTCAGATGGTCGCACGCGAGATCGAGGCATCCGGCGGTGTTGCCAAGGAATTCAACACCATTGCAGTGGATGACGGCATTGCGATGGGCCATGACGGCATGCTCTACAGCCTGCCGTCACGCGAAATCATTGCTGATTCCGTTGAATACATGGTCAATGCCCATTGCGCCGATGCGATGGTCTGCATTTCCAACTGCGATAAAATTACCCCGGGCATGTTGATGGCGGCGATGCGCCTTAATGTCCCGTGCGTGTTCGTATCCGGTGGCCCGATGGAGGCCGGCAAGGTCACCATCGAGGGCAAGGAACATCACCTTGATCTGGTCGATGCCATGGTGCAGGCCGCTGATCCGAACATCTCCGACGAACAGGTTACCGAAGTCGAACGTTCTGCCTGCCCGACCTGTGGGTCGTGCTCTGGCATGTTTACCGCCAACTCGATGAACTGTCTGGCCGAGGCACTTGGTCTTGCGCTGCCGGGCAATGGTTCTGTGCTGGCAACCCACGCGGCCCGCAAGGAGCTCTTCCTCGAAGCGGCCCGGACCTCGGTGAAGCTCGCACGTCGTTATTACGAAGAAGAAGACATCGGTGCGACCCCGCGCGGCATTGCAACCTTTGATGCCTTTGAAAACGCCATGGCGCTTGATATCGCCATGGGCGGTTCGACCAACACGGTTCTGCATTTGCTTGCGATTGCCAAGGAAGCCGAAGTCGACTTCACCATGACCGATATGGATCGCCTGTCGCGCAAGATCCCGTATCTGTCAAAAGTCGCGCCGAACCATCCGATGTTCCACATGGAAGACGTCCATCGTGCCGGTGGCATCATGCGTATTCTGGGCGAACTTGATCGCGCAGGCCTGCTGCATACCGATGTCTCCACGGTGCATTCCAAGACCATGGCGGATGCCCTTGAAAAATGGGACATCAAACGCACCACCAACGAGGCCGTGCACAAGTTCTTCCGTGCCATGCCGGGCGGGGTGCCGTCACAAACCGCGTTCAGTCAGGAACGCTATTGGGACGATCTCGACCTTGATGAAAAAGAAGGCTGCATCCGTGATGTTGCCCATGCCTACAGTCAGGATGGCGGTCTTGCCGTTCTGTTTGGCAACCTTGCGGCCAATGGCTGTGTGGTCAAAACCGGCGGTGTCGATGAAAGCATCCTGAAATTCACCGGCCCGGCCGTAATTTGCGAAAGTCAGGACGAAGCCGTTGCCAAGGTTCTTGGTGGCGAGGTCAAGGAAGGCGACGTGGTCGTCATCCGTTACGAAGGCCCCAAAGGTGGTCCGGGCATGCAGGAAATGCTGTATCCGACCAGCTATCTCAAATCGATGGGGCTGGGCAAAGCCTGCGCACTGATTACCGATGGTCGCTTCTCGGGCGGTACGTCGGGTCTGTCGATTGGTCACGTCTCGCCCGAAGCTGCTGCTGGTGGCGACATCGCCCTGATCGAGCCGGGTGATATGATCGAAATCGACATTCCGAACCGTTCAATCAAGATCGCGGTTGATGATGCCGTTCTGGCCGCCCGTCGTCAGGCGATGGAAGCCAAGGGCCCCGAAGCATGGCGTCCGGCCAAGCCGCGTAAACGCAAGGTCTCGACAGCCCTTCGTGCCTATGCCGCCATGGCAACCAGTGCCGATCAGGGCGCGGTTCGTGACGTGACACAGGTCGAATTCTGATCGACCAGCGTTCACCGAAACCAAACAAAAAGGGCGCCAATCGGCGCCCTTTTTTCATGCTCGCATTCAAGCGCCCTAGGCCAGGGCACTTTCAATCGGCAGGTAATCATAGCCCAGCGCATCGGCCACGGCCTTGTAGGTGATCTTGCCATCATGGACGTTAAGCCCTGCTGCCAGGTGCGGATCGTCCTGACAGGCTTTTTTCCAGCCCTTGTTGGCAAGGGCCAGCGCGAACGGCAGGGTGGCGTTATTGAGCGCAAAGGTCGATGTGCGCGCGACGGCACCGGGCATGTTGGCAACGCAATAATGCACAACATCATCGACGATATAGGTCGGGTCGGCATGGGTGGTTGCCTTCGATGTTTCAAAACAACCGCCCTGATCAATCGCAACATCAACAATCACCGAACCCGGCTTCATGCGTGACAGTTGCTCTTTCTTGATCAGTTTCGGCGCAGCCGCACCGGGCACAAGCACCGCACCAACGACCATGTCGGCTTCAAGCACAAGCGCCTCGGTGTCATCGATGGTGGCATATTGCGTCTTGATGCGCGGGCCATAAAGATCATCAAGATACGTCAGGCGTTTGACGTTTTTATCAAGGATGATCACATCCGCCCCCATGCCAGCGGCAATGCGTGCGGCGTTCGTGCCGACAACACCGCCACCAATCACAACGACCTTGGCCGGTGCAACGCCGGGCACACCGCCCAGCAACATGCCCCGTCCGCCATTGGCTTTTTGCAGGGCGGCCGCCCCAACCTGCGGGGCCATGCGCCCGGCAACTTCCGACATCGGTGCCAGCAGGGGCAGGCCACCTGATCGGTCGGTCACAGTTTCATAGGCAATCGCGGTCACACCGGATTTGACCAGGCCGGCGGTCTGATCGGGGTCCGGGGCCAGATGCAGATAGGTAAACAGCAACTGGCCGGGGCGGAGCTGCTCATACTCAACTTTCTGAGGTTCCTTGACCTTGATGACCATCTCGGCACTGGCAAAGATATCGGACGCAGCACCGGCAATGGTTGCACCGGCGGCAATGTAGTCCTCATCGGCAAAGCCGACACCGGCACCGGCCATGGTTTCGACCTGAACCTTATGGCCATGTTCAACAAGTTCGCGGACCGAGCTTGGCGTCAGTCCGACGCGATATTCGTGGTTTTTGATTTCCTTTGGAACACCAATCAGCATGTCGTTTCCTCCCGACAAAAAGGTGGTAATCGGGGGATATCCTCGGTGTTTCCGGGGATTCCCGGGCGGTTGGCGCCTCTTTTAATCTTGTTCTTGAATGATACCCTAAAAATTGGGCAATTAATCTTCATTTCAAGGGGTGTTTGATGGTATCATTGCTATATAATTCAACAGATAGATGATTATTTCGGAGGATTGTTCGAATGGAGATGGATGAACGAGATCGGATGATTCTGCGTTTGCTGCAGAAAGATGGTCGCATCAGCAATGCGGAACTTGCCGAAAAGGTGAACCTTTCGGCCTCTGCCTGCCTGCGGCGTGTGCGGCTGCTTGAAGAGGCGGGCTTCATCGATCATTACACCATGCTTCTCAATCCCGCACGGATCGGCAAGCCGGGAAATGCCTTCGTCAATATCGCGATCACCCGTCAAACCCGCGAGGCACTCGAAACCTTTGAAAAGGAAATTCAAAAGGTTCCCGAAGTCGTCGAATGTTATCTGCTGGCCGGGCAAAGCGACTATCTTGTGCATGTCGTCTATAGCGACACGGCGGACTATGAACGCATCCACAGCGAAGTCCTGACACAATTGCCCGGAGTCGAACGGGTTCAGACAGTCATCACACTGCGCGAAGTCAAACGCACCACGGAACTGCCGGTCTAGGCTCTCCTGCGCGAAGGCGCGCTAATTGAGACAAACGGTTTTAAGGAACTGCCAGTCTGAACTGTGAAGGGGCAGGCGACCGGTTGCGGTCGCGTTTTCGAACTGCTCGATGCGTGTCGCCATATTCGGGTGGGAACGTAACAGCTCGGGGATTTCAAAACCCCTGCCGCCTTGGGTTTGTTCGTTGTTCAGTTTGGCAAACAGGTTGGCCGTTGGTCTGGTGTCAATATTGGCTCGCGTCATGACATCAATGGCAAACGCATCGGCCTGGCTTTCCATCTCGCGGGTGTAGCCTTGCTGGAAGGCGAACTCCGCCGGGGCCGGGATGCCGCCGCCCATGATCCGCAAAAGCTGACTTGCCGCCATGTTTGAAAATATGGCCCGCAGACTGTGTTGTTCTTCGCTATGCGCAATTTCATGGGCCAGAACGCCGGCAAATGCCTCGGGACTGTCCATCATTTCCAAAAGCTTGGAGAAAAAGATGATCTTGCCGCCGGGAAGCGCCAGCGCATTGGGGATGTCGCTACGCACGAAGGTGACGTCATAGTCATACGTCAGGGGATGGGCTTGATTGATTGCCGCAATGATGATTTCGACCGACTGTTGCGCCATTGGGCCGGTTTCACATCGGGCAAAATCGTCATTAAGATGCTCGATGACATAAAGAACCTGTTTCTGGGCGTTCTCGCCAAGTGTGATTTCGGCGCTGCGCGGATACACCTTCGTCAGGATGTCGGCCAATACCGGTACGCCAAACCAGATGGTCAGCGCAACCACAGCACAGAATGCCGCAATGCCTGTCGAAATCTGGACAATGTTTTTGCGCGACCCCTCTGCGACGTTATGGCCGGATGGCCCGTCAATCAGGGCGTTGGAAATTTCGCTGGTCTGGGCAAACACCAAACGCATTCCGTCATCACGCAGTTTGCGTAACCGGATTGGTCGACCGGGCATTGGTTTTTCACATAGCACCAGTTCTTGGCGCGATAGTGTGGTTAACTTTGATGTGTTCTCGAATACGACAATGTCATGGTCACCCAGAGTGACCATGACATTCCTCGCTGCCGATGATTTACCGTCAAAAAATCGTGCGGGAAATGTTTCGGCGTTTTGCGTTTGCATTAAATCGACCCGATATCAAGCGCATCGGCCAATCCTTCGCCAGTTCGCGGTGCCGCTTGCTGTGATGGATTTGCGTGAAGATTTGCAACCTCGCCGGTGTAATCAAGCGAGTTGATATCTGCCGAAAGCATCGCATGGATCACAAAAACGAACCCGGCGATGCTAAACATCGGCGTGATGACCAAGAGGATGATGACGGCGGGTACAATGCCCATCACCATTCTTTCGGTTTCGCCCATCGTGTAGGCAGGGCTGGATGCCATGTGGATATAAGCACCTCCAAACACCCAGAACAAGATCCCGATGATCACCAGCAACACAATCGAGAGACCAAGAAACTTCAGCAAGATCATGATGTATTGTGACGTCGAAAGCGCGCTTTCGAATGTGACGTTGGCCAACGAGGTTGCCCCTGCTTGATAGCGGAACAGCCAAACCCGGTAGTTCACGAACATGACAAGGGCGATCAGATAGGCCGGTATGCCCACAGCAAAGGGCAACCAGGCGATACCGTTTGCGCCACCATAAACGGAAACCCCGATTGCAACGGCAGCGAAGACCGCGATAATTGCCCAGTTCTTGATCCATTTCCTGAAGACGGTGCCAAACGTTCCGGTGAACTTCGCTTGCGTATCGCCGATCCAGGTATTGTCGGTTTGATAGCGGGTTGTCGCAACAAACGTATAGGGCGCAAGAAGACCAAGGCTAAGCGCAGTCAGGATCGATGATGTAAATCCGATCACGGCATATTTCAGTGCAGAACCACCCAGTTGTGCCCGAATACCCCGCCAATAGGTCCTGCTATACCGGTATCTTGTCGCCCTGTAGCTGGCAACAAAGAACAGGAACATTGCCACGACATAAATCATTGCATCGGGAAGCATCGCCAGTTGCGGTGGCAGCATGGTTGATGCATAGCCCAATCCGGCAAGGATCGGACCAAAGATAACTGCAACAATGAGAAAGCCCAAAAAAAGTTCAAGTCCACGTCCGGTATATTCCAGCGCATCGCCGTCTACGACGATGTTGCTCCAGATATAGCGGCGCATTCTTGTCTTGGCCCAGAAACGAAAAATGCCGAGTGTCAGGATCGTCCAAAGCGTGTTCCAGCAACTCAGTTTCAGAACCGCATTCGCGTTGCCAAGATAGGTTATCCCTGACGGTTCAGTGGTTTGCTCATTCACAGGCTCGCTTGTTTCCGGCACGGGGCCGGTCGATGTGCTCACCTCGTCGGGCGTATTGGTATCATCTTGTTCTGGCGGCTGCGTATCTGCATTGTTTTGGGAGGCCGATTCATTCGGCCCAAAGGCATGTGTTGTCATGTGCCCCTCTGTACATAACAAGCGACTTTCCCATTTTGAAAGTCATGCAAATTCATATTTTTATTGCCCCAAGTGTGAAGACTATTACCCGTCTTTGCGCAAAGCCGCACTCACTCAAAAGGTTAGGGGGCGTTCCGGGGGTATGAAACGACTCGAACAAAAAACTGTACGAAAATTGGTGAATTGTTCGGAGTGCGTTGCTCAGGTTGATTGTATATGACCGTAATTCATATATTCTGGCAGGTGTTCGAGCGGAAAAATGATTGTCTTTTCAATGCCTCATGAATTTTGTCCATTTATTCCAATCCCGCGATTTGACTTTTAGGTGAATTAAAATGCAATAATATGCCCGGGGAAAATACGTTGGGGGAAACTAATCAAATGGAACAAGATAATCTTGTTCGTGCTCGAAGCCACGAGCAGAAACTAAAACGCCGTGCTGATATTCTCGAAGCTGCCCGCAAGCTTTACTTGGAAGGTGACGGCACCTTGCCCTCGGCCGCAGAGGTCGCACGCAAGGCAAATTTGGCCAAAGGGACGCTTTATCTTTATTTCTCAAGCAAGGAAGCACTGTTTCTCGAGGTGCTCCGCCACTTCCAGAAAGAGTGGTTTGAGAACAATCTAGATATCATTGATCAGGAAGCATTGCGCCGGCCCGAGGAACGCGATTCAACCCGTGTTGCGCGGCAGTTTGTACAATATCTGGTCAAGAACGAAAAGTTCCTTTATCTCGCGTCATTGTCGCAAGGCGTTCTGGAATCAGGTTCTGACGATGAAATGGTCGTCAACCAGCGCCGTTTCCTGGCATCCATGGTCAAACGTACCGCCGATGCTTTGGCCGAGCTTTATGAAATCACACCCGAAGATGCCAGCAAGCTGATGCGTTCATCCTATGCGCTGGTTCTTGGCCTGTGGCAGATGTCGCAGCTCCCGGATCGGGTGAAGAAGCTGATGGAACAGAATGCGCTCAATAATCTGATTATTGATTTTGCCGATGCCGCCGAGGAAGCAGTTGTTTCCTACTGGCAGGTTTCGGCACCGGGCATGAAATGCCGTGAAATGATGCGCAAGGCGGCCGAAGGCAACTGCTAGGCCACGCTGGCCCATTCACGCCAAGGCAGCGATATCGCAAAACAAAAGCAGCGCCGGATGGTTTGTCCGGCGCTGCTTTTTTGTGATGTGGTCCCTGGGTCCTGGGTCAGTCTCAATGTTGTGCGTCGGCAGAGGCCCGGCTGCGCATCCGTTCAGAACGCAGGATCATCAGGCTGGCAATGATGATCATCACCGACACGGCGAGAATGATCAGGGTCGCCAGCGCGTTGATCTCGGGCGAGACGCCAAGACGTACCGATGAAAAGACCTTCATTGGCAGTGTGGTCGAACCCGGCCCCGCGACAAAGCTCGCAATCACCAGATCATCAAGTGACAGCGTAAAGGACAGCAACCACCCGGCCAGCAACGCTGGCAGGATCATCGGAAGCGTAATGACAAAGAAAATCTTGGCAGGCTTTGCCCCCAGATCCATTGCCGCTTCCTCGACCGAGGTATCCATACCCGACAGACGCGATTGTACGACGACTGCAACATAGGCCGCACAGAAAGTCGTATGTGCAATGGTAATGGTCGAAAGCCCGCGTCCGGCTGGCCAGCCGATCATTTGCTCAAGCGTTACAAACAACAGCAAAAGCGACAGACCGGTAATAACCTCTGGCATCACCAGCGGGGCTGCGATCATCCCCGAAAACAGGGTGCGTCCCTTGAACCGGCCAAAGCGTGACATCACCAGACCGGCAGGCGTACCAAGTGCCAGGGCGAGGGTCGCCGACATCACACCGATGCGCAGGCTGTTCCAGGCAGCATCAATCATGCCGTCATTGGAAAACAGCGACACATACCATTTGGTCGAAAAGCCCGCCCAGACGGTCACCAGCTTCCCTTCGTTAAAGGAATAGATGATGACAAGCAGGATCGGCACATAAAGAAAGGCAAAGCCAAACACCAGGGCCGAAATCAGGAAGGTTGAACGTTTGCTGCTCATTGCTGGCCTTCCTCCTGCTTGGTCTGAATATGCTGGAACCACATGATCGGCACGACAAGGAATATCAGCATCGCAATCGCCACGGCTGATGCAATCGGCCAGTCACGGTTGGCAAAGAACTCGTTCCAAAGGGTTCGACCGATCATCAATGTGTTCGGACCGCCCAGCAGTTCCGGGATAACGAATTCACCCACAGCCGGAATAAACACCAGAAGCGACCCGGCCAAAATCCCCGGCATGGAAAGCGGTAGCGTGATCTTGGCAAAGGCCTGCCAGGGCTTGCAGCCCAGATCAAGGGCGGCTTCCACCAGACTGACATCCATTTTTTCAAGTGTGGAATACAGCGGCAGGATCATGAAGGGCAGGTAGGTATAGACAATCCCGACATAAACCGCGAATTCGGTCTGGCGCATGATCAATGGTTCGGAAATGATACCGGCCCACAACAGGAACGCGTTGATCAATCCTTCGCGGTCAAGGATCCCGATCCAGGCATAAACGCGGATCAGGAAACTGGTCCAGAACGGCAGGATGACCAGCATCAGCAACACACTGCGCATGGACCCCTGCGCACGCGCAATGCCATAGGCCATCGGATAACCGATCAGAAGCGTGATGATGGTCGAAATCGCCGCGATCCGGATCGAATTCAGATAGGCGGTGGCATACAGACTGTCAGAAAGCAGGAACAGGTAGTTCCCGAAATTAAGCGTGATCGCGATGCCTTCGTCGATCCATTCAAACAGCGGCGTATAGGGCGGCTGTGCATATTCTGCCACCGAAAAGCTGATCTTGAGAACGATCAGAAACGGCACAAGGAAGAACAAAAACAGCCAGAAATACGGAATGCCGATCACCAGCACCCGGCCATGCTTGATCATCCAGCGATCAAAACGTTGCTTTATGGTTAGCTTGTCACTGCTCATTTGTTCAGAACCGAAGCAGCACCGGCCTCCCACGATACCCAGACGGGGTCTTCCCACGTATAGCGGGGCTCGATCTGGCGGGTGGAGTTCGGCTCGGTCACCTTGATGCGTTTACCGCTTTCAAGCCGGACGTGATAGGTCGAAATACCGCCCAGATAGCCGATCTCTTCGACCTTGCCCGACACGCAATTGTATTTGGTTTCGCTTGGGGCTTGTTTGGTAATGCGCAGGCGTTCCGGGCGAAGTGCCACCCAAAACGTCATGCTCTGGTGGCCCTGAACTGCGTGATCAATATAAATGTCGCAACCGGCTTCCTCGGATTTGATGACGGCGTATTTTTCATCATCATCCACCAGAACACCCTCGATCAGGTTGACCTGACCCAGGAAATTCGCGGTATAGCGGCTGTTGGGATATTCATACAGTTCAAACGGGGTGCCGATCTGGTTGATCACCCCTTCATTCATCACGGCGATGCGTGATGCCATGGTCATGGCTTCTTCCTGATCGTGGGTGACCATGACAAAGGTTGTGCCAACCTTTTCCTGAATATTGACCAGCTCGAACTGGGTCTGCTCACGCAGCTTTTTGTCAAGCGCGCCAAGCGGTTCATCAAGCAACAGCACCTTTGGCCGTTTCACAAGCGATCGTGCAAGCGCGACACGCTGGCGCTGGCCACCCGAAAGCTGATGGGGTTTGCGTTTGGCAAACTTGCTCATCTGAACAAGCCCCAGCATCTCGGCGACCAGTTCCTTGATTTCGCTGCGCGAAACACCGTCTTGTACAAGGCCGAACGCGACATTCTGCTCCACGCTCATATGCGGGAACAGGGCATAGGACTGGAACATCATGTTGGTCGGGCGCTCATAGGCCGGAACACCCGCCATATCGACGCCATCAATGTAAATCTTGCCCGACGTCGGTTCCTCGAACCCGGCCAGCATGCGCAGAAGTGTTGTTTTCCCGCAGCCCGATCCGCCCAGAAGGGCAAATAATTCGTGGCGATAAATATCAAGGGAAACATCATCAACGGCATAGAAGTCGCCGAATTTCTTGGTCACATTCTCAAAACGGATATAGGGAACCGCATCCGGATTGTTCCAAGGTTGCGTCTTGTGCACATCCTCGTGCACGTGCTCCAAAACCGCCTCTGACACCAGCATTCTCCCCTTGTTCAATGTCAAGATGAACCGATTAAATCAGACGTCAGCCCCTGATGACCTGATGCGCAATCTTTCGATGTTGCGGCATTGCTGAAAAGGTCGGTTCTTCCTGATAACAGGATGAAGCATTTCTGCAATCTGTAAAGAGGGGTGTGCGATATTTTGAACAACAATCGCCATTTGATGTCTAAAACGGCAGGGAATCGAAGGTTGGTGTTCAAAAAATATGCAATATTTTGCGGATTCGCAATTGAGGCCCGGCGCAGATCTGTGGCTGTTTGCAGCGACTGAGCACGAGTCACTGTACGCGCCAGCGCGGCGTTTTCACATCCCAAAAAAGCAAAAGGGCGCGAAACAAGTCGCGCCCTTCGCAAAGATATCAGAACACAATCAACTAGGATTGCTTACTGACCGGTTTTAAGCTTCGTCCACATACGGGTACGTGTGCGCAGAAGACGTCCGCTCGGCTCGACCTTGGACTTCAGGCGTTCCTTGACTTCCTGCGGCGGATAGATGCCTTCGTCTTCCAGAAGTGCCGGGTCAACCAGTTCCATCGCAGCAAGGTTCGGCGTTGCATAGGCAACATAGTTTGCGATTTCAGCTTCGACGTCCGGACGCAGCACATAATCGATGAACTTGTGCGCCAGTTCCGGGTTCGGTGCATCTTCCGGGATCATCATCGCATCGAACCAGATGAGCGTGCCTTCCTTCGGGATGACATACTTGATCTCGTTGCCGTTGCCGGCTTCTTCTGCGCGAAGGGCCGCCATGCCGACGTCACCCGACCAGCCTACGGAAATACAGGTGTTCCCGTTGGCAAGGTCGTTGATGTATTGCGAGCTATGGAAATACGTCACATGCGGGCGGATTTTCTCAAGCTGTGCAAAGGCGCTTTCGATCGATTCCTTGGTCGGTTCGCCTTCCGGCACATTGCCAAGATAGAAGTTCACAAGCGGAACGATCTCGCCCGGATCATCCAGAAGCGACAGGCCGCACGACGACAGCTTTTCGGCATATTCCGGGTCAAAGATCATTGCCCAGCTATCGACCGGTGCATCGTCGCCCAGAACTTCCTTGATCTTGGCGACGTTATAGCCAAAGCCGTTGGTGCCCCAGAAATACGGCACGGCATAGGTGTTGTCCGGGTCGTACTTGGCCTGCTGTTCAAGGATGATCGGATCCAGATTGTCATAGTTCGACAGTTTGGATTTGTCGATTGGCTGGAAAAGCTTTGCCCTGATCAGGCGTTCGGCGTCGGCAAGGGTCGGGACGACAATGTCATAACCGGAATTGCCCGCCAGCAGCTTGGCTTCGACAAGCTGGTTGCTGTCATAGACGTCATAGTTGACCTTGACGCCGAATTCCTTTTCGAAGTTCGCAACCGTTTCCTCGCCGATATAATCCGACCAGTTATAGATGTTGAGAACTTCCTGTGCCTTTGCGCTTGTTGCAAAACCGGCAACGGCAGTTGCAAGCACAGCAAGGCTTGAAGTTTTAAGAAGAGTTTTCATTTCGCTGAGCCTCCCATGTGGCAGCGTTTGAATGTTTAATGGCTCCGTTGTTTTCTTCCCCCGGAGCCCGGGGACGATCCTGATATCCTTCGAATGCTTCAGGATATTGTCAAATACAAGATGGAAAAATGTGCATTTTTCGCATCATGTGAATAATTGTGCATTTGCGATGCAATAATCTTGCGCCGGGCGTCAATCCCCGGCGCAAAATTCGATATGGGACTTTTAAACGTTCAGCAAAAGGTGCTCTCGCTCCCAGGCGCTGATCACGGTCTGATAGGCATCCCATTCTGCTTCCTTGACCGCGATGACCGCGGCGGCAAATTCCTCGCCCAGAAGTTCCTTAAGCGGTTTGCAGCGATGGAATTTCGCAAGCGCTTCGTGGATGTGACGGGGCAGGGAATGGGCACGGTCATAGCCCGAACCTTCGATCGGGGCCGTGGCGTCAACCTCTTCGAGAATCCCCAAAAGGCCACATGCAAGCGATGCCGCAATCGCCAGATAGGGGTTGGCATCAGCGCCCGGCAGGCGGTTTTCAACCCGGCGCGCGGCGGGCGGGCCATTTGGCTGACGCAGACCGACCGTGCGGTTATCAAGTGACCAGTGCATGTTGATCGGCGCATCGGACCAGGGCTGCAAGCGGCGATAACTGTTCATGTTCGGTGCCAGAAGCGGCATGGCTGCCGGCAGGTAACGCTGCAGACCACCAATATAGTTCAGGAACAGTTTGGAGTTTTCCCCGTCATCATCGGCAAACAGGTTCTTGCCGGTTTTGATATCAAGAACACTCTGGTGAATATGCATCGAGCTGCCCGGCAGATTGCCCATCGGCTTGGCCATGAACGTGCCATAGACACCATGCTTGAGCGCTGTTTCGCGAAGTGTGCGTTTGAACAGGAAGGCCTGATCGGCCAGTTCAAGCGGATCCCCATGGTTAAAGTTCATTTCAAGCTGGGCCGGACCCGATTCGTGGCTCATGGTATCGGCATCGATATTCATGGCCTCGCAATAGTCATAAAGGTCCTCGATCAGCGGGTCGAACTCGTTGATCGCATCAATGCCAAAGGCGTTCGATGCGCGTTCCGGCCGCCCGGAACGGCCGATTGGCGGTTCCAGCGGGTTGTCGGGGTCGGTGTTTTTTGCCACCAGATAAAATTCAAGTTCCGGCGCGATCACGGGCTTCATGCCACGTTCTTCAAATGCCTTGAGAACGCGCTTCAGCACGCCGCGCGGGGACGTTGAAACTTCTTCGCCGGAAAAATGGAAGCAGTCGCAGATGATCTGGGCGGTTGGCTCTTCGTACCATGGGACAACGCGCACGGTTTGCGGGTCGGGAACCATGACCACGTCCTTTTCGGCCGGATCAAGGAACGCATCGGTTTCCTCCGGATAGCCGCCGGTTACCGTCAGGCAGAATATTGCTTCGGGGATGGCAAGGCTTTTGGCCTCCAGCCCCTTCAGGAATTTCTGTGTCGGAAGAACCTTGCCGCGGGCAACGCCGGACATGTCCGGTACAATGCATTCGACTTCTTCGATTTTTCGCTCGGATAGCCACGTCTTGAGATCGGTGCTCATGTGTAGTCGGGCGCTTTCACGCCAGTCCTTCAAAATTGCATTTTCTTGCGTTTTTCGGGCCATTCCCGAACAAATTCACAAGAAAGGATGTTGGTCTTCGAAGACTATTGTATTTAATTTCGTTATTGTCGTGTTTTTTAGAATTATAGACGAAGTTTCTGTGGGATTGTCGAAGATATCGTTTCATATCTCTGGAACCATCCTACCAGATTGCGCTATAGTCACGCCACAATATTTAAGAGCAGCGTTTGGATGCTGGTCAAGGAGGTATTATGAAAATCGCACATCCGTATCTTATGTTTCTTGGTGACGCGCCGGACGAACTGGCTGCAAAAACCGCAATCGGCATCAAGCAGTGG